>OHMN01000007.1_pt1 | contig 203411 bp, 177 predicted proteins | sample 1569361 | NCBI WGS metagenome assembly OHMN01 (sample SAMEA3541508, study PRJEB24748) | human gut metagenome | biome: human gut; feature: human-associated habitat; material: faeces | place: China | collected 2012
TCGTTTTCTTTTACGATTACATTTGACATAGTCTCACACCTAACCTCCCCTCCAGTCCTATATTGTGCATTATACGACTGTTCGGGTATATTTTTTGCACACATACGATTATATCATAAATTTACGTTACGTCAATATGTTTTTACAATCTTTTTTTAATTATCATATATGCCGGCAGTCCAAGCAGCATAACAATTATGCTGGCAATGGAAATTATGGTCGATCTGTGCCCTGCCAGAAAAATCTGATTGATAATAACAAAGATTCCGCTGGCAATCGCAATGAGCGGAACAATAGGATATAACGGCACTTTATAGGTTCTCACTGCATTCGGACGGTCTTTTCTGAGTTTGATCACACCGATAAATGTCAGTGTGTAGAATGTCCAGCTTGAAAATACCGCCAGATCTGTCAGCAGATTGAACTGACCACTTAATGCATAAAATGCACCGATGCCTCCGACAAGCATAATTGCATTTGCCGGAACCTGTGCTCCATTCAATTTTGCAAATGTCTTGTGGAATGGAAATTTTCCTTCTGCTGCAAGAGAATATGCCACACGGGAACCGGAAAGTATAAATCCGTTACAGCTTCCGAATACGGAAACAATGATTCCGATTGCTACAATCTGTCCTCCAAGCTTTCCTAAAATCTTCACTGCTACAGCTGATGCCGGTGCAGTCAGTGTTGCAAGTTCGGATGCCGGAAGTACCCACAGATATGCAAGATTAATGATAAAGTAAACTGCCATGATCAGTGATACTCCGCCAACGATGGCAACAGGAAGATCCTTTCCCGGATTCTTCATCTCTCCCGCAATTGCTCCTACATTGGTCCAGCCTTCGAATGCAAATAAAATCGCGATCATAAGCTGACCGAGAACGACCATCGGACTTAATCCTTCGCCTACCATCGGAGTAAAGACTGGATTCGTTCCTGCTCCGCGCACAAACCCGAAAATCATCAAAAGGATTAACGGAATCATCTTGCAGACTGTAAAAATGACTTGTACACTGCCACCTATCTTGGATCCCATAGAATTCAGAAAGATGATAATGATAATCATGGCAACTGCTACCGGAGCAACATAACCGTCCCCGATAAAAAACGCCATCTGCTGACCTCCTGCCACTGCAAGGGCAGATATCATGGCCGGATAAAATAATAAAATCTGTACCCAGCCTGCCAAAAATCCAATCATCGGATTATAAATTTCTTCCAGATAGGCTACGATTCCACCTGTTTTCGGAATCATGATCGCAACTTCTGAAAATGTCAATGCTGCTGCGATACTTACAATTCCAGTAATCAGCCAGGCATACATTCCAAGTCCAGGAGCGCCGCCTGTCGCTGTATAAATAGCCTGGGGTTTAAAGAAAACCCCAGACCCGATAACGCTTCCGACAACGATTGCCATCGCTGTCACTGCGCCCAAATTCTTTTTTAACTCTTGTTTCTGTTCTTGTTTTTGCTCCATAAACTACCCCTGAAAAGTCTGATCAAATGTCTATAACTGGCTCTCCAGGACTTCGCTTACTTTTGCAATTGCAGCGTCAATTCCGTCTGGATTCTTTCCTCCAGCCTGTGCCATATTCGGACGTCCACCGCCGCCACCTCCAACAAGACCGGCAATGCCTTTGATCAGATTTCCGGCATGAGCACCTTTCTTCACAGCCTCATCTGTTGCCATTGCAACAAGGCTTACTTTTCCACCTGCCGCGGATGCAAGAACGATCACACCTTCACCAAGTTTTTCTTTCAACTGATCTCCAAGATCACGAAGACCATTCATATCTACATCATCTACTTTTGCAGCAATCAGTTTTACACCTTTTACTTCTGTAACCTGATCAGATACATCTCCCATTGCCTCTTTTGCCATCTTACTCTTTACGCTCTCAAGCTCGCTGTGAAGCTCTTTATTCTCAGCCTGAAGATGACGGATCTTATCTGATAACTGATTCGGAGTTGCTTTCACAAGAGCTGCTGCCTCTTGAAGTTTCTTTTCCATATCATCATAATATTTCAGAAGTCCCTTTGAAGTCAGAGCCTCAATACGTCTGACTCCTGCTGCAACACCTGTCTCAGAAATAATCTTAAGTGCACTGATAACTCCTGTATTCGATACGTGAGTACCTCCACAGAACTCTACTGAAAAATCTCCCATGCTTACGACACGGACAACATCACCGTATTTCTCACCGAAAAGGGCTGCTGCTCCTGTCTTTCTTGCTTCCTCGATTGGCATATTCTTAGCTACGACCGGTAAGCATTCTGCAATCTTTTCATTTACAATATTTTCTACTTGCTTTAACTCTTCTTTTGACAATGCTGAGAAATGTGTAAAGTCAAAACGAAGTCTCTCAGCATCTACATAAGAACCTGCCTGCTCAACATGTGTTCCAAGTACCTGGCGGAGAGCTGCCTGAAGAAGATGTGTTGCACTGTGGTTTCTTGCTGACAGATTACGGTTCTCTTTATCTACTTCCATAGATACTGTATCACCGACTTTGATCATTCCATGGCTTACATATCCCACATGTCCAATCTTTGTTCCGGCAAGGTGAATTGTATTCTCTACTACGAACTCTCCATCAGCAGTCTTAATGGTACCGATGTCACCTTCCTGACCACCCATTGTTCCATAAAATGTAGTCTTGTCAACAATAATTGTACCTTTCTCGCCATCGGATAATGCGTCTACAATCTCCTCTTCGCTTGTAAGTGCTGTCACTTTTGCATCACATACAAGATTCTCGTATCCTACGAATTCTGTTGCAAGCTCTGCATCCAGTTCATCATAAACTGTAGCGTCTTTTCCAGTGTAGCTGTGAGTACCAAATGTTCCCTCTGATTTCGCACGCTGCTCTTTCTGAGCTTTTTCAAATCCTTCCTTATCATAAGTCAGGCCCTTCTCTTCCAGAATCTCGCTTGTCAGATCAATTGGGAATCCATAAGTATCATAAAGTTTAAATGCATTTTCTCCGGAAAGAACTGTCTCACCATTTTTCTTCATCTCTTCTTCCATATCTGCAAGAATAGAAAGTCCCTGATCAATTGTCTTATTGAACTGAGCCTCTTCTTTTGCAATCACGTTGAAGATAAAGTCTTTCTTCTCTTCAAGCTCCGGATATCCATCTTTTGAACCATCAATAACAGTCTGTGCAAGCTCTACAAGGAAAGCTCCCTCGATACCGAGAAGTCTTCCGTGACGGCAAGCACGGCGGAGCAGACGGCGGAGTACATAACCACGGCCACTGTTAGATGGCATAATTCCGTCTGAAATCATAAATGTAACAGAACGGATATGATCTGTTACGACACGAAGAGAAACATCTGTCTCGTGGTCGATGCCATAATGCTTTCCTGACATAGCGCATACATGGTCACGCAGTGCTTTCATTGTATCAATATCAAACATGGAGTCTACATCCTGTACAACACATGCAAGACGCTCCAGTCCCATACCTGTATCAATATTCTTCTGAGCCAGATCAGAATAGTTTCCGTGTCCGTCATTGTTGAACTGTGAAAATACATCATTCCAGATTTCCATATAACGGTCACATTCGCAGCCTACTGTACAGCCTGGTTTTCCACAGCCATATTTTTCACCACGGTCATAATAAACTTCTGAACATGGACCACAAGGGCCTGAACCATGCTCCCAGAAGTTATCTTCTTTTCCGAAACGGAAGATACGCTCTGCCGGGACACCGATTTCTTTATTCCAGATTTTCCATGCTTCATCGTCATTCTCATATACAGAAGGATATAATCTCTCCGGATCAAGTCCTACAACCTCTGTAAGGAACTCCCATGTCCAATGGATCGCCTCTGTCTTGAAATAATCTCCAAAAGAAAAGTTACCAAGCATCTCGAAAAATGTACCATGACGAGCTGTCTTACCTACATTCTCGATATCTCCTGTACGGATACACTTCTGACAGGTTGTCACTCTTCTTCTCGGCGGGATCTCCTGTCCTGTAAAGTATGGCTTCATTGGTGCCATACCGGAATTGATCAACAATAAACTTTTATCATTATGTGGCACCAGTGAAAAACTTTTAAGTGCCAGGTGATCCTTGCTTTCAAAGAATTCAAGGAACATTCTTCTTAATTCGTTAACTCCGTATTTCTGCATAATTTCCTCCTCAAAATTCACTAACTTATAATTATAAGTAGTCATCTTTCGTTTGTCAACGTCCGTTGAATTTATTTCAATTCAATTTCTTCCAGTTCTTTTGGTGGAATCTCCTTTTCTCTTGGCAAACGAAATTTATCCGTTTACATTTTTATAATCTATAAAAGAATAATGTCATGCTCTCTGCATGTCTGTCTCATCTCTTCCGGCCAGAGACTTGCCTGCACCTCTCCGACATGAGCACGGTCGAGAAGGAGCATACACAGTCTGGACTGTCCAATACCTCCTCCGATTGTGTATGGAAGTTCTCCGTGAAGAAGCATTTTGTGGTATGGAAGCTCTCGTCTGTCCTCGCAGCCTGCTTTTTTAAGCTGGGAAGCAAGAGATTTCTCATCTACTCGGATACCCATGCTGGAGATTTCAAGTGCACAATCTAATGTATCATGCCAGAACAGAATATCTCCGTTCAACTGCCAGTCGTCATAATCCGGTGCACGTCCGTCATGTGGTTCACCACTTGCAAGCTTATCTCCAATCTTCATCAGAAATACACAGCCATATTCTTTTGTAATCAGGTTCTCTCTCTCCTTTGAAGTTTTGTCCGGATATCTGTCTTCCAGTTCCTGAGTCGTGATAAATGTTACATCATCCGGCAAATGTTTCACTGCCTGAGGGTATTTGTACCACACCTCATGTTCCATATGTTTGATAATTTTAAAGATATGACGTACGGTTGTCTTTAATGTCTCTTCTGTTCGGTCCACCTTACGGATAACTTTTTCCCAGTCCCACTGGTCAACATAGCAGGAATGAAGGTTATCAAGTTCCTCATCGCGCCGGATAGCGTTCATGTTTGTGTAGAGTCCTTCGCCTGGCTCAAAGTCATATTTTTTGAGAGCCATACGTTTCCATTTTGCAAGAGAATGTACAACTTCTACTGTCTCTCCCGGAATTCCGGCAACATCAAACTGTACCGGTCTTTCAACTCCGTTCAGGTTATCATTAAGGCCACTGCTCTTCTCAACAAAAAGCGGTGCTGAGATACGCTCCAGATTCATTTCTTTTCCGAATTCTCTCTGGAATGTATCACGAATATACTTAATTGCCTCCTGTGTCTCGCGCACGGTCATGTGTGGATCGTAATTTTCTGGTAAAATTAAACTCATGTCTATTTCTCTCCTCCAAATAATTGTTGTGCATAATAAACGGACTGCATCGCATCTTTTCCGTAGAAATCTGCTCCGATCATATCCGAATAATCCTGATTCAGTACTGCTCCGCCAACCATTACCTTACATTCTGGTTTTTTCTCGCGAAGTTGTCTGATTGTCTCTTCCATGCTGACTACAGTTGTAGTCATCAGAGCGCTTAATCCCACCAGTCTGACATCTTCCTTTATTGCTGTCTCGACAATCTCCTCCGGCGGAACATCTTTTCCAAGATCGATCACATCAAAGCTGTAATTTTCAAGAAGAACTTTTACAATATTCTTGCCAATATCATGAATATCTCCTTTTACGGTAGCAAGAATGACTTTATCTTTAGCCTGCTCGCTCTCACCGCTCTTGGCAAGTTCATCTTTCAAAACTGCAAATGCTATCTTTGCTGCATCGGCACTCATCAGAAGCTGTGGTAAAAATACGGTTCCTTTTTCAAATCCTTTTCCGACCTGGTCAAGTGCCGGGATCAGTTCCTCGTTAATGATATCCAGTGGAGCTTTATCTTTCACAAGCTCTGCTGTTATGTGATGTGCTTCTTCCTTCAGGCCTTTCTCAATGGCAGTCTTAAGCGTCATCTCCGCCTTTGTGGCAGGTGTCACAGCCTGCACTTTCTGACTTCCATACTGTTCAATATATTTCTCACAATTTTCATCATAATTCATCAGCGCACAGAAAGAATAATAAGAACGCATCATATCCTCTGAAAGCGGATTAATGATTCCCGCGCTTAAGCCTGACTGCATTGCCATAGTATAGAAATTGGAGTTCACTGCCGGTCTGTATGGAAGCCCAAAGGAAATGTTTGATACACCAAGTACCGCACAAACTCCATATTTTTCTCGTACCTGTCTCAAAGCTTCCAGCGTAGTGATTGCTCCTGTCGGCTCAGAACTGATCGTCATGCAAAGAACATCAATTACAATATCTTTCTTATCAATACCATATTTCTTTGCCTCTTCGATAATTTTGCCTGCAACCTTTACACGCCCTTCGGCTGTTGCCGGAATTCCATCTTCATCGAGAGTAAGACCGACAACCACCCCGCCATATTTCTTAATCAGTGGAAATACTGCATCCATGGAACTTTGTTTTCCATTGACAGAGTTGACCATTGGCTTTCCATTGTAAATTCGCATAGCTGCTTCCAGAGCACTTATATCTACCGTATCAATCTGAAGCGGAAGACTCGTTACACTTTGAAGCTCCTGCACCACCTCACGCATCAAAGCTGGTTCATCTATATCCGGAAGCCCTACATTGACGTCCAGGATATGTGCTCCTGCATCCTGCTGTGAAATAGCTTCTCTTAATATATAATCAATATCATGGTCTTTGAGTGCCTGTTTGAATTTCTTCTTACCTGTTGGATTGATTCTCTCTCCGATGATCATCGGTTTCCCGCCAAGTTCCACAGCTCGCCCATAGGAGGATACGATTGTCCGGTTCTTAAATTCTTTTCCAGGCCGGTCTGTAATGTCCTTCTGATCTTTCGTTGCTTCCACCATGGCACGGATGTGTGCCGGAGTTGTTCCGCAACAGCCGCCGATCAGACTGGCACCACGTTTCAGGATTTCAGCCATGAATCTCCCGAATTCTTCAGGTTCTACGTCGTAATACACCTCTCCGTCTTTTTGTTTTGGGAGCCCGGCATTCGGCTTTACAATGACGGGAACAGAAGCATATTGTAAAATTTCATCCAGAATCGGCATCATCTGCTCTGGTCCCATGCCACAGTTGATTCCAAGTGCATCTACGCGGAGCCCTTCCAGCATTGCTACAACCGATGGCACATCTCCTCCGGTCAGCAGTTTTCCTTTGTCATCAAAGATCATAGTTGCAAATACCGGAAGTGAAGTATTCTCCTTTGCAGCAAGTACTGCTGCCTTCACTTCATAAGTATCACTCATCGTCTCTATATGGATCAGATCAGCACCTGCTTCTTCGCCAAGTCTTGCCACCTCTGCAAACGCCTGATATGCATCTTCAAAATCCAGATCCCCCATTGGCTTTAAGAGTTTTCCTGTCGGTCCGATATCAAGTCCTACATAAGTCTCTCTGCCATCTTTGACACCTAGTTTTGCTCCTTTTCTCACATTTTCAATTGCTGCTTTTACGATTTCATCTAATTCATGTCTGGAATCATGAAATTTCAGTGCATTTGCGCCAAATGTGTTACTTAACACAATATCACTTCCAGCCTCATAATACTGTCTTGCGATATCAATCATATCATCTGCACGTTCCAGGCTCCATGTTTCTGGCAATTCTCCCGGTTTTAATCCCCGCTCCTGCAGAAGAGTTCCGGTCCCCCCGTCAAAATATATGAGTTCTTTCCCTAATCTGTCTAATATCATTCGTTAATTCCTCCGGTAAATACAATCTTTTTTACTGCAGGATTCGCATCCTTCTTCATGACAATGAACCTCTTCCCTGCCAAGTCCAATAACTGCTGTTACTGATTTCGTCGGTGTTAGCATACTGCTTTCAGTCATAGTAAGTCCGATCTTCTTTGCACAATCCAGCATTCCGAGAATATCCTTTTGGTGTAAAATACTGAAATCACCGTATCCCGGGCTAAATCTCGGACGCAGGAAATATCCCTGTGAGGTCATCTCTTCTTTTAGACTTTTCTGCCAGTTATTTAAATATTCCTCCAGCATTGCTGCTGCACAGGCCTGTAAAACAACTGTTCTGGACATTTCTGTCAGAGAATAACGCTTCATCAGCATATCAACTTCTACTCCAAGTGTTGCACCAAGCATCACGACCTGGGTACAACCTTTCATATTCTTTGCCAGATTCCTGCTTGTAATTTCAAGTCCTTCAATATTCAAGTGTTCTTCGTCCGATACCTTTAACTCAAAGATGCGATAGACGATTCTCCTCTTAGCGACCCGTTCCAGGTCTTCAAATGAATCCCGGATCAAGGCTAACGTCTGATCGTCTACCGCATGTTTTCCATATCCAAGATAACGGACCGCTTCTAATGTCCTTTTATCCATGTTCCAACATCCAGTCTAATCTTCTACTTTTAATATTGCTGACAGGTTATTCATGATTGCTGCTGCTACATCCGGTTTATTCATAGAATACACATGAATGTGATTGATACCATTGGCGATCAGGTCAATAATCTGATCTGTTGCATACGCGATTCCCGCCTGCTTCATTGCCTCAGGATCATCTCCAAACCGATCGATAATTGCCAGGAATCTCTGCGGAACTGCTGTCCCGGATAATTCCATAGAACGTCTTAACTGCTTTTTATTCGTAATTGGCATGATTCCCGGAAGTACCGGAACCAAAATTCCTTTTTCACGTATACGATACAGGAAATTATAAAAAATATTATTATCAAAAAACATCTGTGTTGTCAGGAAATCAACTCCACAGTCTACTTTCGTCTTCAGATTGCTGATATCGTCTTTCTTATGCTCCGTCTCCACATGGCCTTCCGGATAACATGCCGCCCCGATGCAGAAATCTCCCTGCTGTTTGATATCTTCAATCAGTTCACATGCATAACGATATTGGTTCGGAAGTGGAAATGAATTATCTTTCGGAATATCTCCGCGAAGCGCTAATATATTATCAATCTTCTTTTCTTTTAACTTATCAATGACCTGATGTACTTCTTCTCTTGTAGACGATACGCACGTCAGGTGCGCCAGACTTGTTACTCCAAAATCATCTTTGATATGAGATGCAATACTTACAGTGTTCTTACTGGTTCCACCGCCTGCTCCATAAGTTACACTAATAAACGACGGCTTTAATGCCGCAATCTTCTCAGCAGCGGAAAGCACACTGTCATATCCTGCATCTGTCTTCGGTGGAAAGATTTCAAATGAAACCTGTGGTGTCTGATCTTTTAAAATGTCTCTTATCTTACATGTCATCGTATAATTCCTCATACTGTTTTGCAGAACTGTTCCATGAAAAATCCTTACTCATTCCCCGTTCTACAATCTTATTCCAGTCTCTCTTCTTGTCGTAATATATTTTTTCTGCATAACGCACAGTTGCCATCATCTCATGTGCATTATAATTTGCAAAGCTGAATCCTGTTCCAGTCTTCTCATATTCATTATATGGCTCTACCGTATCCTTAAGTCCGCCAGTCTCTCTGACAATCGGAACCGTTCCATATCTAAGGCTCATAAGCTGACTCAGACCACAAGGCTCAAACAGTGACGGCATCAGAAATGCATCACATGCCGCATAGACCTTGTGAGACATTGCCTCTGAATAATAAATATTCGCAGATACTTTATCCGGATATTTCCATGCATAGTGGCGGAACATATTCTCATACTGCTCCTCACCTGTTCCAAGCGCAACAATCTGAATTGCATCCTGACACAGTTCATCCATCACACAAGCGATCAGATCAAATCCCTTCTGATCTGTCAGTCTGGATACGATACCAATCATCAGCTTCTTATGGTCCTGTGCAAGTCCAAGCTCTTTTTGAAGTTCAATTTTATTCTTAATCTTCTCTTTCCGGAAATTCTCTACACTGTAATTCCTGTAAATATCCTTATCTGTCTGCGGATTATATACATCATAGTCGATTCCATTCACAATACCGGAAAGGCTTGCCGACTTAGCCTGCATCAGTCCTTCCAGCTTTTCTCCGTAAAACGGAGTCTTAATTTCCTCTGCATAGGAGCTGCTGACAGTTGTCACTTTATCTGCATAGACGATACCGCCCTTTAACATATTGGCATCATCATAAGATGTCAGCTTGTCCGGTACAAAATAATACTCCGGAAGTCCGGTAATGTCACGCACTTTTTTTGCATCCCACATCCCCTGGAACTTCAGATTATGTATCGTCATCACAGTCTTGATTCCGCGGTAATATTCATTGGAATACCGAAAATTATCCAGAAATATCGGGATCAGTCCCGTCTGCCAGTCATGGCAATGAATGATGTCCGGTCTGAAATCAATGACCGGAAGAGCACTCAATACTGCTTTTGAGAAAAATGAAAACTTCTCAACATCTGTATACATCTCTCCATATGGTGCAAAACCATTAAAATAAAATTCATTATCGATAAAATAAAAGGTGACTCCTTCATACTCTGTCTCCAGAACCCCGACATACTGTGTCCGCCAACCAAGATCCATATAAAAATGCGTCTTATACTGAAGCTTTTCCTTCCAGGATTCTTTCATACACATATACTTTGGAAGCATGACTCTTACATCATATTTTTCTTTATCAAAGAATTTCGGTAAAGAACCTGCCACATCTGCCAGACCTCCAGTCTTAATAAATGGCACTGCTTCTGAAGTGGCAAAGAGTATTTTTTTCATAGTGATTTCCTCCCGATTCCACGATATATGAATCATTATACAGTATTTTTTTTCAGAAGAAAAGCCTTTTATCTATGTTTATATTCTAAACGTATCGTATCTGCGATAAGTGCGATGAATTCAGAATTGGTCGGTTTCCCTTTTCCACCATTCACAGTATATCCAAACAGCTCGTCCAGAGTATCTAATTTTCCTCTGCTCCACGCCACTTCAATTGCGTGACGGATTGCACGTTCCACACGGCTTGCCGTCGTCTGATGCATCTTTGCAACAGTCGGATATAATACTTTTGTCACTGCATTTAATACATCCATATCTTCAATTGCCATAAGAATCGCATCTCTCAGATAATGATATCCTTTGATATGCGCTGGAATCCCTATCTCATGTATCATATCCGTTACACGATTTTCCAGATTTATCTTCGGCTCCGAAGCTTCTGCATTTCCAACCGGTGCAAATGATTTTGCTTCCGGCACATGATATTTTCCAGCTTCACGAATCTTGTCCAGCACCATCTGATTACTGAACGGTTTCAGAATATAGTAAGAAGCACCTTTACGAAATGCATCTTCTGTAATCCGCTCCTGTCCCACTGCAGTGATAATAATAAAACTTGGATGTTTTCTGATATCACGATCCCGATTCACGGTATCCATAACACTTAATCCGTCCATTTTCGGCATAATCAGATCTAATAGTACAACATCTGGCTGTTTTTCCTTAATCAGTGTATATACATCTTCTCCATTATTGGCTTTCCCAACCAGCTTCATCTCTTTGTTATTTTCAATCATTTCGCCAAGCAGATCCAGAATTCTCTCATTATCGTCTGCGATTGCAACAGCTATTTCTCCCATATTTCAAAATCCTCCTCGATTTTATTTCTCGTTGGATTTTATTATAATTTTCTCCTTTTTTCGAATCAAGAAATTGCTGTCGGAAAGTTCTATCACTTCTCGACACGGTATTTTTTATTCCGACTCATTTATCATAGATTCTGCAAAAATGCCATAACCTTTTGTCGGATTGTTGACAAAAACGTGAGTTACTGCGCCGATTAGTTTTCCGTTCTGGAGAATTGGACTGCCGCTCATTCCCTGGATGATCCCGCCCGTCTCATCCAAAAGCGATGGATCTGTCACTTCGATTGTCATACTTTTATTTACTTCGCCCGACCACAGATTGACTTGTGTGATTAAAATATCATATTCTTTTATTTCTCCATCCACAGCACAGCGAATGATAGCAGGCCCTTCTTCTACCTCTTCTTTTTTTGCCAGTTGTACCGGAGTCTGATTTGCGAACAGGACATCAACCCGGTCAATAGTTCCAAAAATTCCTGCCTCTGTATTCTTCTTTATTTTTCCAAGCACGTTATAATTATTATAAACAATGATTCCTTCCATACCACCAGGTGTCCCATTCACACCTTTTTGGATTTCCTTAACACTTGTCAGATATAGTGTTCCATCGGAAATATTAAGAAGCTCCCCTGTATCGATATCATGGATTCCATGTCCCAGCGCGCCAAAATGACTGTCCGAGTCCAGATAAGTAATGGTCCCAAGTCCTTGTGCATTATCCCGCACCCAGATTCCGAGTTTTTTCGTCCCATCTTCACACTGGATCATATCCATTTTTACATGAATCGTCTCCCCCTTCCTGCAAATATCTAATTTTGCTTTTTGTTCCGAGAAGGAACTTACTGCTTCGACCAGTTCATTTTTAGTATTGATATCTTTGCCGTTAAATCCAGTGATGTAATCTCCGGCTTTTACAATATGAAGCGCCGGTTCATATTCTGCACCGTCTTCCCCTTTGATTTTCTGTGTATCCAATACCATAACACCTTTTGTTTTCATATAAATCCCTACCGGCATGCCACCTGGAATTACCAGGTCTTCTTCAGAGGTCTGAGCGCTCACCTCTCGCCTCATGGCATCTTTTTTCTGCTCGATCAAAAGATAGCTTCCACCTACCGATACAAAAAACACCAATGCCATAATTAAAATTCGCCGATACCAATACTTTTTCATACACTCTGATCCTCCCAGCTGATATAAATAAAGACAAGTGTCCCTCAATCAGAACACCTGTCTTAGTATGTGTATTATTTGAATTTCAATTCTTTTATTTTTTGATCTGCGCTGCCAGTTCCTGCATTTCTTTTGCATTCTGTCTGACCGTATCCGTAATCTTAGCACCGCCAAGAATTCTCGCCAGTTCATCGGTAGATTCTTCCGCCTTAAGTTCCCTGATAGATGTCTTTGTCTGACCATCTGACACATTTTTTTCGATCATAAAATGATGATCTGCCATGGCCGCAATCTGTGCCAGATGTGTGATACAGATGACCTGATGCTTTCTGCCGATCAACGCCATCTTCTCAGACACTTTCTGTGCTGTTCTTCCACTTATCCCCACATCGATCTCATCAAAAATCAGCGTCGGAATCTCATCCCTGTCAGCCATAACACTTTTGATCACAAGCATAATTCTGGACAGCTCTCCACCGGAGGCTACTTCCACAAGCGGACGCACCGGCTGTCCGGGATTCAACGAAATCATAAACTCTACGTCATCAGAACCATTTGCAGAATAAGAACCAGACTTTTCAAATGCAATAGAAAATTTCACATCTTCAAAATTCAGATCTGCAAGACCTTCTGTAATCGCCTGTTCCATAATCTGCGCCTGCTCTTTTCGGATCTTCGTCAGCTTCTTTGTCACTTTCTCAAGCTTCTGCTCTTTTTGTTCCAGATCTCGCTTTAAATCCGCAATATAATTCTCATAATCTTCCAGTTTTTGTATCTTTTTCTGTTGTTTTATTCCATAATCCAGAATCCCTGCAATATCCGTGCCATATTTCGTCTTCAAACGGTTGATCTCATTAAGGCGCTCAGTAATTGTCATATAATCTTCTTCTGAGAACTCCAGACTATCCTGATAATCGGAAAGATCATGATTAAAATCATTTAACAGACTGTCTATCTCCATCAGCTGGCTGTACAGATTTCCTGCTGTCTCATCAAGATTACTGACTGGTGCCAGCTCCCGGATCGCGCGGCTCAGGCATTCGCTTGCACTTCCGGCTTCCCCACTCGTATAAGCATACGAAGCCGCAGTACTCTCAGCAATCTTTCGTCCATTTTCCATGCGTTTGAAGGTTGTCTCCAGTTCTTCATCTTCTCCTTCTTTTAACATGGCCTCTTCAATCTCAGATACTTCAAATTTTAAGAAATCCAATTCTTTTGCACGGCTTGATTCGTCCATATCAGCCTCATCCAGAGTCTTTTTACATGTACGATATTCCTGATAAGCCGAAGCTGCCTGTTTTTTTATATCTGCAAGATAATCCCACGCAAATGCATCGACAAACCCGAGATGATTCTTTTTATATAACAGAGACTGATGTTCATGCTGCCCGTGAATATCGATCAGAATAGCAGCTACTTCCTTTAAAACAGCAATTGTTACAGTCTCACCGTTGATCCGGCTTACACTTCTGCCATCCATTAATTTCCGGCTCAAGATCAAAAGGCCATCCTCCGGATAAATACAAAGTTTCTCCAAAGCTTTCAGACGGCTTTTTTCCGTCACAGTAAAGACCAGCTCCACCAGTGCATAATTCTCCCCCTGACGGATCAGATCTTTTGTGTATCTTCCACCCAGTGCCAGATTTACAGAACCCAAAATAATAGATTTTCCTGCTCCCGTCTCACCGGTCAGAATATTTAACCCTTCTGCAAATTCTACTTCTATCTCATCAATCAATGCCAGATTCTTTACGTGTAAACTCTGTAACATCTATTCCTCCTGCCGAACAATTTTACGAATCTTATCCATCACCTTCGGAGTATCCTCTGTCGTGCGGATTGCACACATAATTGTGTCGTCTCCGGCAATACTTCCCACGACCTCGCTCCAGTTCATAGCATCAATAGCCAGGCATACAGCCATCGCCATTCCAGCCACCGTCTTGATGACCAGAATATTCTGTGCCATATCCATCGACATATATCCGTCTCTTAAAACACGGATATATTTTTCACTCATGCCATTGCCACTTTCCTGATGCAGCGCATATTTCTGTTTGCCGTTCTCAGCTGGAATCTTGGTAAGTTTCAGATCCCGGATATCTCGGGACACCGTTGCCTGAGTCACTTTAAATCCTTCCCGGTTCAGATAATCTGCCAATTCCTCCTGGGTCTCAATATGATATTTGCCAATCAGTTCAATGATCTTAGCATGTCTGTTTACTTTCATATCTCTAATTTCCTTTCATCTTCCTTCGAAGCGTTTCCAGAAAACTATCCTGGTTCAATTTTATAATTCTTGTCTGAGCTTCTGCCTTTCGGATCTCTACCATATCACCGGAAGTCAGCTCCACTTCATCCACACCGTCAAAAGCCACGTATGCCTCATCTGGGATTCCATGTTTTCCTTCTCCGATCTGTATCACGATCTCATCTTCTGCTGACAATACAATACTGCTTGTATTTAACGCATGCGGACAGATTGGTGTGATTACGATCATGGATGCCGTCGGCTCTACAATCGGACCTCCCGCTGCAAGGTTATACGCCGTAGATCCTGTCGGGGTAGATATGATCACTCCATCTGCTTCATAGGAGTTCAACAATTCTCCATTTACAAAAAGTCGGAAATGAATGACTCGAATAGCCCCTTTTCTTGCAACTACAATATCATTCAAAGCCAGATCCATTCGCTCTCCGTCAAAACTGCCTTCTAACATCATTCGTTTTTCTACCGTATATCTGCCTTTCACAACACGTTCCAGAGCTCCCTCAATATTCGTTAACTCTACTTCTGTCAGATATCCTAATGTTCCCATATTGACTCCCAGAATCGGGACATCTCTGCCACGCAGAGCACGCGCCACCTCAATAAAACTTCCGTCACCCCCAATAACGATCGCATAATCAAGGTCCGGTGGTATCTGCTCGGAAACAATGGCATTATTCTCATCTTTTGGGCACTGCAGACATATCTTTCCTTCCTGTGTCAGATACTCTTTGACCTGATTCGTTATTGCATAGTCTGCATCTTTGCCATCATTTGTTACAATCAACACTCTCTCTGCCATATCTTTATTCCTTTTTTGCGAGGTTTCCAAATGCCTCATCTACAATTTTTTCAATCTGAATTTTTTCATTTATATCGCCCGGCTCTTCACATTTTTCTAGCTGGACAAGATATTCAATATTTCCTTCCGGTCCTTTGATTGGTGAAAATGTAAGATCCAGCACATGAAATCCATGGGTAGACGCATAGTCCAAGATCATGGTCACGACCTCAATATGTGTACTCTTTTCGCGCACAACTCCTTTTTTACCGACTTTCTCTCTCCCCGCTTCAAACTGTGGTTTAATCAGTGCTACAATCTGTCCTTTGTCTGTCAGATAATCACGAATCGGCATCAGCACTTTTGTCAGGGAAATAAAGGATACATCAATTGATGAAAAATCAACCGGCTCACCGATATCTTCCGGTGTCACATAACGGATATTCGTCTTCTCCATGCAAACTACACGCTCGTCCTGGCGAAGTTTCCAGTCTAATTGTCCATGACCTACATCAATGGCAAACACCTTGACCGCGCCATTTTGCAACATACAATCTGTAAATCCACCTGTAGAAGAACCTACATCTGTGCAGACTTTTCCTTCTACAGATACCTGAAATTCTTTCATTGCTTTTTCTAACTTAAGTCCGCCGCGGCTGACATAAGGCAGTGTATGGCCACGCACTTCAATCTTAGATTCTTCTGGGAATGTTGTTCCTGGTTTATCTTCTTTTTGGTTGTCCACATAAACATTTCCAGACATGATAATGGCTTTTGCTTTTTCTCTGGACGCGGCAAGATTTCTCTTCACCAGCAACACATCCAAACGTTCTTTCATCTTCTATAACTCCTTATACGTCTCTATAATTTTTTCAGACATACTCTCACTGTCAATTCCTGTCATCTTACGGAGCACATCAACACTTCCATGTTCAATGTAATCATCCGGGAGTGCCAGTATCAGGACGTGTGACGGAAGCATTTTTCGCATCACGTATTCTGATACACGCTCTCCGCATGCTCCGGTCTGGACATTTTCTTCAATCACTGCAATCAGTTTGTGTGTCTGACAGACTTTTTCTATCATTGCTTCATCGATTGGTTTAATGAAACGCATATTGATAAGTGTCGGCTCATATCCTTGTTCGATCAGTTTATCTCTTGTCTTCACAGCCTCCTCGAACATATGACCGACGCTTAAAATTGCAATTTCTTTTCCTTCAAAGATCCATTCGCTCTTTCCGTAACTGATTCTTTCCCGGCATCCTTCATATCCGTCGTAGGCCTTTCCTCTCGGATAGCGGATTGCCACTGGCGAATTCATCTGAAGCGCAAACCGTAACATATCGGCTAATTCCCATTTATTCTTCGGTGACATAACGGTCATATTGGGAATATTGGATAAAAATGACAGATCAAATATTCCCTGATGAGTCTCTCCATCGCTTCCGACAAGCCCCGCACGATCTACCCCGAATACCACCGGCAGATTCTGCAGTGCTACATCGTGGATTAACTGATCATATCCTCTCTGTAAAAATGAAGAGTAAACTGCAAATACAGGCTTTAATCCTCCTGCTGCCAGTCCCGCAGCAAATGTTACACCGTGTTCTTCCGCAATTCCAACATCAAAAAAACGATTCGGATAATGCTTCTTAAATCTGGCAAGTCCGGTTCCATCTGCCATGGCAGCTGTGATTGCCACAATGTCTGGATTTCTGGATGCCTCGTCACAAAGCACTTTACCAAACACATCTGTATAAGTATCTCCGTCTTTTTTTGCAAGTACCTTACCGCTTTCTACGTCAAAAGGTCCGATCCCGTGAAATTTATCCGGTGCTGTCTCTGCTGGTTCATAGCCCTTTCCTTTTGTTGTCATAACATGAAGGAGTACCGGACCTTCCACTTTCTTCGCTTCCTTAAGAGCTTTGCAGAGCATTGGTAAATTGTGTCCCGGAATCGGTCCCAGATAAGTAATTCCCATATCCTCAAAAAACATGCCCGGTACCACGAGCTGCTTGATACTGCTCTTCGTCTTCCGGATATGCTCAATCATGCGGTCTCCCATGACCGGCACCTGCTGCAAAGCATTTGTCACACCTTTTTTCAGTCCGGTATAGATATCTGCCGTCCGGAGATTTGCCAGATATCTGGACATTCCGCCAACATTTTCTGAAATGGACATATGATTGTCATTGAGTACCACAATAAAATTCGTCTTCAGATTCGATGCATTGTTCAGCGCCTCATATGCCATACCTCCGGTCAGAGAGCCATCGCCGATCACAGAGATAACGGTATAATCTTCATGTTTTAAATCTCTTGCTCTCACATAACCAAGTCCTGCAGAAATCGAAGTAGAGCTGTGTCCTGTATCAAATGCATCACACTGGCTTTCTTTTCTCTTCGGGAATCCGCTCATACCGCCGTAACTTCTTAAATCTTCAAATCCTTCTTTTCGTCCGGTCAGTAATTTATGTGTATAGGACTGGTGTCCAACGTCCCAGATAATCTTATCCTTTGGCAGATCACAGATCAGATGTAATGCCATCGTAAGCTCTACAACACCAAGATTGGAAGCCAGATGTCCTCCTGTCTTACTGACCTTCTCTACAAGAAATTCACGGATCTCTCCTGCAAGGCACTCCAATTCCTCGCTGTTTAGTTTTTTTATGTCATTTTCCTTTTGTATTCGTTCCAGCATACTGGTCCCCCTCTATTTTTTCCTGTGAATCAGCTCCATAAGCAATTCTTCCAGATATGGATTCTCATTCGGAAGTGTCCGAAGCAGGCTGATCGCCTCTTCGGATTTTTCTTCGACCACTTTCTTTGCATCGTCAATGCCAAGTAATGTTACATAAGTAGTCTTCTCATTCTTTTCATCACTATGTATCGGTTTGCCAAGTTCTTCCTGGGTGCTTGTCACATCGAGAATATCATCTTGCACCTGGAATGCCAGTCCAACAAGGCTTGCAATACGCTCTACCGTCTTTACCTCTTCCTGGCTTGCTCCACCAAGAATTGCTCCGATCATCATAGCAGCTTCGATAAGTGCTCCGGTCTTTAATTCGTAGATCGTATCTAACACATCTTTTGAAACAGCATGCCCGGTCTCTTTTACATCGATGACCTGACCTCCAAGCATTCCGTAAATTCCGGCTTTCTCACCAAGTACGCGGATTGCATTTCCGATTGTCAGACTATCTTCCGGTTCCAGAACAAATGCTTTGACTGCTGTCTCAAATGCGTAATTCAACAAAGCGTCTCCCGCCAGAATCGCCATGTCTTCTCCGTATACAACATGCGTCGTCTTACGCCCTCTTCGATATTCATCATTATCCATTTCCGGAAGGTCATCATGTACAAGAGAATATGTATGAACCATCTCAATCGCTGCCATAAATGGCTCAATTACTTTTGAGTGACCGCCGAACAAAGTATAAGTCTCCTTCATCAACATCGGACGAAGTCTCTTTCCTCCGGCCAGAAGACTATATCCCATAGCTTCCATAATAATTTTCTGGTATCCCTTTTGCTTTGGCAGGTAATTCTGCAGAGAATCTTCAATCTCCCTGACTTTCTGCTCTTTTTGTACTTTAAAATCAAGATTCAAACTCATGTGTCTCTCCTTCACTATCCAATACAAGCATCTGCTTTTCGATTTTATCCATCTTGTCATTGCATGCCTTTAACATATCAATGCCTTGATGATACATCTGAAAAGAATCTTCCAGAGATACTTCCGGCTCCTCCATAGCCTGGATCAGTTTATCCAGTTCCTGAAACATCTCATCCAGTGTTTTTTCTTCCTTAGCCATGGCGCTCCTCCTTTACACTCTCTACTATCATCTGAATGGATCCATCTGTCACATATGCCGACAGATGATCACCACATCTGACCTGTTCGATACTTCGGACTGCTTTTTTGTCCACATCTTCAATATATGCATATCCCTGATTCAGTTTCTGAAGTGGGGATAATCCTTTCATCTGTTCCATATAAACTGCAAACCGGTGTCTGTACTGCTCTACTTTGCGATGCAGCAGCATATGCAGCTTTTCTTCTGTATCCGCCAGTCTCTGCCTGTCTTCTTGAAGCTTATGCTCAGGGTGCAGATACTTTAACTTCGTCTCATACTTCTCGATTCGAAGTCTAGATACCTCCATTTTTCTTCGCAGATAGCCCTGTAACTGACTTCTTCTTACATCCACCTGTTCCTGTGTCTTCCAGTAATCATACACTGCCAATTCTGCTGCTGCAGAAGGAGTTGGTGCTCGAAGATCTGCCACATAATCTGCAATAGTCGTATCCGTCTCATGCCCTACCGCAGAAATCACCGGTGTCCGGCAGTAAAAAATTGCTCTTGCAACTTCTTCTTCGTTGAACGCCCACAAATCTTCAATGGATCCGCCGCCTCGTCCGACAATGATCACATCTATGTCATCCTGATCCAACATACGTATACCTTTTACAATGCTCTCTTTCGCGCCTTCTCCTTGCACAAGTGCCGGGTACAAAATAAGTTGTACAAAAGGATTTCTTCGTCTGGAAATGTTCATAATATCCCGGATCGCAGCTCCGGTCGGTGCTGTCACAACACCGATTCTTCGTGCATATGCAGGAATCGGCATCTTATATTCCGAAGCAAACATTCCCATCTCTTCCAACTCACGCTTAAGAGCCTGAAAACGCTCATAAAGAACACCTTCTCCATCCAAACGGATCTCCCTTGCATATAACTGATAAGAACCTCCTCTTTCATAGACATTGACCTGTCCGAACACTACGATCTGCTGTCCCTCACACATACGAAAAGAGAGCCCGCCGCGCTGCCCGGCAAACATTACGCAGGCAATCGTTCCAGACTCATCTTTCAGTGAAAAATATATATGTCCTGAAGTATGGTATTTACAATTAGATACCTCGCCCTTCACATAGATACGGTTCAACATGTAATCCTGTGTAAACATGTTCTTGATGTAAGCATTCACCTGGCCTACCGTATATACATTCCGTGTCATTACACACCTCTATATTCAAGATTCGCCCGCGGGGCAACATGTAATGTTCTACTCAATCCCCCGTCAGGCGTATATCAGTCTGTTATTTATGACAGCCGGGCCAACACACCATTGATAAATGCCGGGCCTTCATCACCACTGTATTTTTTTGCGAGCTCTACCGCTTCGTTGATTGCAACTCCTACCGGTACGTCCTCGTCATATTTCATCTCATAGACCGCAAGTCTTAAGATACTTAGATCTACCTTGTTCATGCGGCTTGTCTTCCAGCCTGTCACATGTTCATTGAGCATCTCATCAATCTCTTCAGATTTCAAGATGACGTTCAGAGCCTTGTCTCTGATATATGCCATGTCTTCCTCTTTTGGTTCCTGGTCAAGCTGTTCAAAATAAAGCTGCATCTGCTGCGGCATCTCCTGATCACTGTTAAATTCATAACTGAACACCATTCTGAAAATGTGTTCCCTCATCTCTGTTCTCTTCACTTATGCTTCCTCCGGCACATCAACTCCGGCTACACGGATATTCACGTCCGCAACCTCAAGTCCTGTCATATTTTCAATTGCAGCTTTTACCTTCTCCTGCACTTTTGCTGTAATATCTTTAATACTGTATCCATAGCTCATATTAAGAGCCAGTGTCACAGTCACGATGCCGTCCAGGACATCTACTTTTACACCTTTGGATAAAGATTTCATTCCAAGCTTTGCGATCAGCTCTCTTGTCGCATTCCCTGCCATAGAAGAAACACCTTCTACTTCCATAGCTGCAAGTCCTGCGATAATTGCTACAACTTCATCGGCAATCTTTACTTCGCCCAGATTCTCATCTGACTTTATTGTATAAGTTTTCTTTTCTTCTTTACTCATATCTACCAATCCTTTCGGTTTTTCTATACGTCCTTTTTAAGCATTTTACCACATTCGCATACATTTGCAAAGGTTCACGGTAAATATTTACAAACCTTATCGGGCAAATTCAGTCAGAACCAGTCCATCGTTACGCTCCTGGGTCATGCGGATACTCCACTCATTGACAAAAAGAAGAAGCGGACGGTCTTTTAAATCCTTCACTTTCTTCATATCAGAAGTACCTGAAAGTTTTGCAAGATCGAAGTCCTGCGGATTATCAATCCAGCGGATATACTCATATGGCAGATTCTCCAGTCTGATATCTACGTTATATTCATTCTCCAGACGATATTTTAAAACATCAAACTGCAAAACTCCTACAACTCCTACAATGATCTCTTCCATACCTGTATTAAACTCCTGGAATATCTGGATCGCACCTTCCTGCGCAATCTGATTAATTCCTTTGATGAACTGTTTACGTTTCATCGTATCGACCTGACGCACTCTTGCAAAATGTTCCGGTGCAAAAGTCGGGATTCCTTCATAACTGAACTTGTCAGAGGAGGTTGTCAATGTATCTCCGATTGAGAAAATTCCCGGATCAAAGACACCGATAATATCTCCACCGTAAGCTTTATCCACCATGTGACGCTCACTGGCCATCATCTGCTGTGGCTGGGAAAGTCGTACTTTCTTGCCTCCCTGCATATGGAATACATCCATGCCTGCCTCGAATTCTCCGGAACAGATACGCATAAATGCGATACGGTCACGGTGTGCTTTATTCATATTTGCCTGAATCTTAAATACAAATGCAGAAAAATCGCCTTCTTCCATCGGGTCGATCTCACCTTTATCAGACTTTCTTGGAAGCGGTGATGTAGTCATCTTAAGGAAATGCTTCAAGAATGTCTCTACTCCAAAGTTCGTCAGAGCAGATCCGAAGAATACCGGTGAAAGTTCTCCTTTACTTACCATCTCCTGATCCAGTTCTGCTCCGGCTCCATCCTGAAGCTCAATCTCTTCCTCCAGCTTTGCTTTCTGCTCTTCACTGATGAGTCCATTCAGGGAAGGATCATCGATCGGCACAATCTGCACTTCTCCCTGTGTCGTACCCTTTCTTGTATCTGAGAATAATTCCACACTCTTTGTAGCACGGTCATAGACACCGCGGAACTCCTTACCGGAACCGATTGGCCAGTTGACCGGGCAGGTCGCGATTCCCAGTTCATTTTCAATATCATCTAATAGTTCAAATGTATCCATCGCCTCACGGTCCATCTTATTGATAAATGTAAAAATCGGAATATGGCGCATCGTACATACTTTGAACAGCTTTCTTGTCTGTGCCTCAACACCCTTGGATGCATCAATGACCATGACCGCAGAATCTGCTGCCATCAGAGTACGGTATGTATCCTCTGAGAAGTCCTGATGTCCCGGTGTGTCCAGAATGTTGATACAATATCCTCCATAATTGAACTGCAGTACAGAAGAAGTAACTGAAATACCTCTTTCTTTCTCAATTTCCATCCAGTCAGAAACTGCATGTTTTGATGTTGCTTTTCCCTTTACACTTCCCGCCTGATTGATTGCTCCTCCATATAGCAGAAACTTCTCAGTCAGAGTCGTCTTACCGGCATCCGGATGGGAAATGATCGCAAATGTTCGTCTTTTCTCAATCTGTTTCTTAACATCGTCCTTTATCTTTGACATATATTTGAATTCTCCTATCTAAACTGTCCCATCTTCACACTTCATATCTACATCATATTTTTTACATTGATTAAAGTTATGAACAAATGTGGACTTATCTCATGTTTCAATCAGCGACATACATTATAGCATAAGGAGACATTTTCCTCAACGAAAATTTGGCGGCTGTAGATAGCCGCCTTATTGCAAAGTAACAAGTCTGCGTAAATCGATTATTTTCCTTCTGCATATACTGGAGTGATTACAATATTCTGCGCTGCCACGCCTGTTTTCCTTGTTACAATGTCTTCAATCTGAGCCCGGTTTGCTTCCGTCAGTTCTGATGCATTGACAACAACGTCTGCAGAGTCCTCTGAAATACTGACTACAGAATCAAGAAAGCCTTTTGACGCCAACATTGTCTCTGCTGCCGTTTCTTTTTCTGCAATCTCTGTCATGGCTACCATCTGCGCCACAGCGTCCTGCTTCTGGGCATCACTTAAAGAGTCACTGTCAATGATGCTCTGAAGCGTCTCCTTGTTCTTGGCACGCACCTGTTCTCTTGTTACCTTCGCCTGTGCAGCCACTGCCTGAGCATCCCCTGAAGTTAAGACCGCTTCGCCTGGATTGCCATCTACTTCGCCTTCATCGCCGTCCTGGCTTTTGATATCCCCGGAAGCACTGGCAACATCTTCATCAGAAATATCCAGAAGTTCTTTATTCGCAAGGTCACTGCCTGCCTCCTTCGTATTCTGAGATCCCGGTAATAATCTTCCGGAATAATTCAGATATCCTGCTGCTGCGATCATCACTGCAAGAGCCGCAATGATCAATTGATTCTTTTTTAAGATTCGCTTCACTTACTTCACCCTCCCGCCTTTCATTATTCTAATCTTATGCGTGTCTATCTCAAATAATGCCTGCACAGCTTCAGTAATATTTTTTACGACTACTGCATCGTCTCCGCCCGGCGCAATCACAATCACACCTTGTGCTTGAGGGGAAAGCTCCTTGCTGACATAAGGCTCCTGTACACCGGAAGTACTGCTTCCACTATTATAGACTGTCGTCTCCTGTATATCATGGCTGCTCGTTGTCCTGCTGCCTCCCTGACTGTCCTGCTCGGACACATTTTCCTCATTGGACTTTCTGTCCTTTTCAACCACCTTTTCACCATCAGACTTCCAGGTAATCATCACCTGCACCTGTCCCGCCCCGTCAATCTGGGAGAGAATCCGTTCCAGTCGTTCTTCCATATAAGCTGTATACTCACTCTGCTTTGTCGTTCCGACACTGCTTTTTGACGAATTGGCCAGTGTTTTCTTAGTTCCAGTATTGCTGTCTTTCTTAGTTCCGGCAGGAATTGAAATCACGAGTAAAAGAATTCCCACCAAAAACACGATAAGAAGCTGGTCTTTTTTTACCTTTCCATGCTTTAAATGTTCAAACACCTTACGGATTTTCACTGCCGTGTCCGATTCGGATCTCCTCCACCTGGATTCCACCGGGCTCTCCCCCTTCCACGTTTTCACTTAGCTCATCTTCTGCGTTTCTATTATCCTGAGATTTCATCACAGATTCCAATCCGGAGGTATTCTTTAACATCTCCTCTACCTGTGTCTCCATTGCATCATACTGATCCTGAAACTGAACAAATAGATCATCTGAAGTAAAGAATTTTATCACAGGCGATGCTATCAGAATGATCAGCACCAGTCCTGTAAAAAAATGAATGTACTTGCGGTCTTTCTCTCCTGGGATAAGCTGTAATACTGCCGTCATAAAAATCAGATATCCAGCCAGTTTCCACACCCAGTCATAACATTCCTGAACCACTTGTTTCTCCTTCCTGTTTCTGTCTTATGTCTTTTCACAGTTTCATTTTGCTGTAAAGCTTTTATGTTGTCCCAGTAGATGCCGCCACCAGTATAATTGTAATAAGGAACAACATTCCTACTGTAAACACTGCCCGGATCAAAAGCCTCATACCTTCTCCTACAGTTTCCATACATCCAATAATCCGGACATCTGATACCGGCTGCATCAGAGCTGCCGCCAGTTTATAAAGAAGTGCGATTGCCCCTATCTGTACAATCGGCATCAGGCAAAGAGCAAAACAGATAATTGCTCCCACTACACCTATTCCATTTTTCACAAGCACTGCCGAAGCAAAAATCACCTCTGTCACACCGCCAATCGCATCTCCGATCCCAGGTATTGCCTCAGTGCCCCTCGTCAACGCACTTCTTTTGACTGTATCCATAGCAGGACTTAAAAGGCTCTGCACCAGATTCAGCCCCACTACACCCGCCAGAATTGTCTTCATAATCCACACAAGTACAGTCTTTATCAACTCTGCCAGTTTGCTCAGATACGATTCCTTTGTCAAATAATTCAGCATACTTACTAAAATATAAATATGAATTGCCGGGAGCACCACATACTTCAGAAACATCTCTACCAGATATACAAGAAAAAGCGTCAGGCTGTAAAAAGAAATTGCAGTCACACTCCCTTTTGCGACTGCCACCGCCGGAAAATAAATAGGACCAAATACTGTCATGAACTGTATCAGATTGCTGATTCCTGCCTCCACCCAGTCCATGATGATCTGGCAGGAATTCAGACAAAGTGCCACAATCAGAAGATACATCACGTAAAAGCCCGTGTCTGCTGCCTGACCATTTCCAAATGCCCGGGCAAAATTCGTAAATACTGCCGTCATAATCGCCAGCATGAGAATATGTATCAGGTTCTGCCTGCTGCTCGCAAATGCATAGGAGAACTGTTCTTTAACAAGCTGCTTCAATAATTGAACTGAAAATGTAATATCACCAGACAGAACTCCTATAAGTATTTCTTTAAAATCCAGCCTTTCCTTGGGAAAGAGTTCTTTTAATGTCTCATCAATTTCGCCGTAGTCGTACTGATCTGCAAACTGCCAGACAACACTTGAATTCAGTGCAGATTCATCGTTTATACCTGATTGCAGCTGTGATGCATAAACATTTCTCCCAATAAGTAACTCCATACAGAAGCACAAAAAAAGCATCCCTAATCCCACAAATCTCCGACACATAAATCTCCGGGAATTTTTCGTGAATTTTTCCACGTCCGATATTTTTCTTATCAACATACGCTCTACCCCAGAAACCCTCGTACAACCTCCAGAAGTGTCATAAGAATCGGAATACACAAAACCATGATCCCAAGCCTTGCAAATATTTCAATCTGAAGTGCAACTGACTGATATCCTGCATCTTTACAGATTGCAGACACAAGTTCCGACACATAAGTAATTCCAAGCATTTTCAATAAAATTGCGACATATGCATAATCTAAATCCAAATCCTCTTCCAACTTATCAAATGCATGGATCAATATTTCCAGATATCCCAAAATTCCGCCAAAAATTAAAATTCCCAATACAACACTTATATAAGTGCTATATTCTGTTTTCCCATTTTTAAACTGAACTGCCAGAAGAACTCCGGCAACTGCAAGAACCCCTACTTTCAAAATACTCATGTAAGATGCCGCCTTTCCTTTTCGCGCTCACTGCCCTTTTACAGTGTAAACAATCTTTGGATCGATTCAAAAAGTTCATATATGTAAGGTACAATCCAAAATAATACAAGAATCAGGCCTGCAAGGCTTGTCAGAAATGCCTGTTCCTCTCTCCCACTGTGTTTGAGCACCTGACTTATAACAGACACAAGAATTCCAACTGCTGCAATTTTGAAGATTAAATTGACACTCATAGTTACCTCCTGATTCACATTCGCAGCTCATGGTTTTTCATTTACAACTAAATATTCCTTTGTTATATCAAGAATATGGTAATCAATATGCCTGCACTTGCTCCTAGACAAATTCGCACTTTCATTCGCATTTGAATATCTTTTCTCATCTCGTCCATCTGTAATTCTATTTGTTTCAAATAACGTTCCATGGACCAGATCTGCATCTGCCGATCGGCTCCTCCAAGATTTCTGCCCAGCATTTTTAAATGGTTTAAAGCTTCCATACCAAGTCCGCTTTCCTTCAAAAAACCATTGACATTATCCTCCCATATTTCAGGAAATGTCTTTCCATCTCTTCTTTCCATCTGTATGTTCATTCCAAGCAGCCAATTTCGATATGGTGCATCCACTTTCTTCGAAAGACATTCGAACATTTCTCCAAATTCCGAGCCCGCATAACTTAATTCATTTTTCATCATTCCAATCAAATGATATATTTTTCCTAACGCCTGATAGGAGTGTTTCACTTCTTCTGCTTTCCAGATTCCAATCCCGGTCATAGAACTTACTATAAAAAGACTTCCAAGAAACTTTAACATATAGCAGTTTTTTCCTCCTGATCCTGATACAGAAGCGAACCTCTCTCATCATAAATTTCCTGAATCGTTCCTATCTGTGGCTCATTTCCAAGTAATACATAACGTTCAAATCTTTTTTCCCGTATCAGCCGATCAAATACTGGTTTCTTTTGTAGTTCCTCCATAGAATCTGCGTGAGCTGTTGCAAGCATACGGCAGCCGCAATGCATTGCATATTCAATAGCATGTACATCTTCACTCCCTCCAATTTCATCAACTGCAATAACTTCGGGACGCATCGAACGAATCAGCATAATCATTCCCTCAGCCTTTGGACACCCATCCAGTACATCTGTACGGATTCCCAGATGATTCTGTGCCACACCTCTGTAACAGCCGGCAATCTCTGAACGTTCATCGACAACACCGACAGACATTCCCTTAATAAACTCATTGCCTTCTGAAATTTGTCGTATCAGATCCCGAAGTAGTGTCGTCTTTCCACAACCCGGAGGCGAGACAAGAAGTGTATGATATAATCGCCTGTGGAAAGTAACATAAGGCAATAGTCCATCTGCACATCCAAGTATTTCATGTGACATTCTCACATTGATCGATGAAATGTATTTTAAATTTTTCACCTTTCCGTTTTCCATTATAGCCTGTCCTGACAGTCCCACTCTATGCCCTCCTTCAATTGTAATATATCCCTTACTCATCTCACGTTCATAAGAGTACAGTGAATATCCACTGATGTAATCTAACATTTCCCGTATTTCATCTTTTGTGATGTAATACGGCCTGCCGTCCGCCTCAGGAATCACTTCATTTCCTCTGTACAGCAAAATCAAAGGTTTTCCGACCCGAAGCCTGATTTCCTGAATACTCTGGAAATCAATATTCTCTCTCTTAAGAACCTCCCTGAGCTGATGCGGCAAAATGGTTAAAATAACTTCTTCTTTCATGATTTCTCACCTCTTACTCTCAATATATGTAAATGGACAGGATTTATGACTGGTTTTTTTCACTAAGAAAGGATACATTCTTCCATATTCACATCATATCGGTCTGCCACATATCCGGCAAAATACGGTGTCTGAAATGGCACAGCATCTTTAAAATCATATGGTTCGATTATTTGCAATGCAAAAAAAGGGCACCCCTTTCTTCAAAAAGGGACACCCTTAATCAATGATGGGGACGTAGCATTTTAACATTTTACTACATCCCTAATTTACAATTTTTTTATTCTGCTACGTCTTTCATGCTGAATGAGAATCTTCCCATCTTATCTTTTCCAAGGCATACAACTTTCACTGTATCGCCAAGTGTCAGGACGTCTTCTACATGATTCACTCTTTCTTTTGAAATTTTAGAAATGTGTACCATTCCTTCTTTACCTGGCGCAAACTCAACAAATGCTCCAAACTCTTTGATGCTGATGACTTTTCCTTCCAGAACCTGTCCGGCCTCAAAGTCAGTAACGATTGTATAAATGAGCTTTCTTGCCTGCTCCATTCCTGTTGCGTCTGTTCCGCAGATAGATACTGCACCATCGTCTGTAATATCAATCTTCACACCTGTCTGCTCAATGATCGCATTGATTGTCTTTCCTCTCTGACCGACAACATCACCGATCTTCTGAGGATCGATCTGCATCTGGATAATCTTAGGTGCGTATTCTCCGACCTCAGCTCTTGGCTCATTGATTGCTTTGGACATAACCTCATCCATGATGTAAAGTCTTGCTTTTCTTGTCTTTGCAATTGCCTCTTCAATGATGGCTCTTGTCAATCCGTGAATCTTGATATCCATCTGGATAGCTGTGATACCTTCATGTGTTCCGGCTACCTTGAAGTCCATATCTCCGAAGAAGTCTTCCAGTCCCTGGATATCTGTCAGTACAAGGTAATCATCATCAGTATCACCTGTTACAAGTCCACAGGAGATTCCTGCTACTGCAGATTTGATTGGTACACCTGCTGCCATCAGAGCCATAGAAGATGCACATACACTTGCCTGTGATGTGGATCCATTGGACTCAAATGTCTCAGATACTGTACGGATCGCATATGGGAAATCTGCCTCACTTGGAAGTACTGGTACAAGTGCACGCTCAGCCAATGCTCCATGTCCGATCTCACGGCGTCCCGGTCCTCTGGAAGGTCTTGTCTCGCCTACAGAGTATGATGGGAAATTATAGTGGTGCATATATCTCTTTGTTGTCTCTGCCTCGTCAAGTCCGTCTAATCTCTGTGCCTCAGATAACGGAGCCAGTGTACAGATATCACAGATTTGTGTCTGTCCACGAGTAAACATTGCAGAACCATGAACTCTAGGAATCAGGTCTACCTCTGCTGCCAGTGGTCTGATCTGATCGATCTGTCTTCCATCTGGACGCTTGTGGTCTTTTAAGATCATCTTACGAACAGTCTTCTTCTGGTACTGATATACAGCATCCGGAAGAATTGCAAGCCACTCTTCATTGTCTGCAAATGCTTCTTCTAACTTTTCTGTAACAACACGAATATTTTCTTCTCTAGTCTGCTTGTCATCCGTAAATACAGCTTCTTCCATCTCTTCTGGAGTTACCACTTCTTTCATAGCTGTAAATAACTCTTCCGGTACAGCAAAGCTCTCATATGAGTGCTTTGGCTTTCCACACTCAGCTACGATTGTATCAATGAATTTGATCACTTCCTGGTTCACTTCGTGAGCCTTGAAGATTGCATCGATCATCTGCTGCTCCGGCACTTCATTGGCACCGGCCTCGATCATGATAACTTTCTCTCTTGTAGATGCAACAGTCAGGGCAAGATCTGATACAGCTTTCTGCTCTGCAGTCGGATTGATCACAAACTCGCCATCAACAAGTCCAACCTGTGTTGTAGAAATCGGACCATCAAACGGAATATCTGAAATAGTTGTTGCAATTGCAGCACCAAGCATAGCTGTAAGCTCCGGTGAGCAGTCCTGATCTACAGATAATACCAGATTCTCCAGTGTTACATCGTTACGATAATCTTTCGGGAACAGCGGACGCATCGGACGGTCGATAACACGATCTGTCAGAACTGCATTCTCAGATGCCTTTCCCTCTCGTTTATTAAATCCTCCCGGAATCTTTCCTACAGCGTACATTCTCTCATTGTACTCTACACTTAATGGGAAGAAATCAATTCCTTCTCTCGGCTTTTCAGATGCAGTTGCCGTACACAGAACAGTCGTATCACCGTAATGCATCAGAACAGCACCATTTGCCTGCTTTGCAACTCTGTCTACATCTACGCGAAGAGTTCTTCCAGCCAGTTCCATCTCAAACTTTTTGTACATAGTGTTCTCCTTTTTCTCTATTACTCTTGAACTCACAGGATACCATATGAAAATCCCACGCTCTCGTATTCTCTCACTTTTGGTATCTCATGTATTATTCATCGGCCGGGGAACACCGAAACTACTGAAAAATGTACTTTTCATCGAAGCAAATACCCTTTTCAGTGGTCTCGGAGTGTTATCCCCGTCCACAATCTTTAATATTATAACATACATATATAAAATGTGCCATATAAAAATTCATATTACATGGTATCGGCTTTTTGTGGATTTTTGGCTTTTTATATTAGAAAATGCGATTTCCTACTATAGAAAAAGAGACGTCCATAAAATGAACGTCTCTAAACATAACTGAATTATTTTCTCAGTCCAAGCTTCTCGATCAGTGCACGATATCTCTCGATATCTGTCTTCTTAAGGTATGCAAGAAGTCCTCTTCTCTGTCCTACCATCTTAAGAAGTCCTCTTCTTGAGTGGTGGTCTTTCGGGTTAGCTTTGAAATGATCTGTAAGATCATTGATTCTAGCTGTCAGGATAGCAATCTGTACTTCCGGTGATCCTGTATCCCCTGCTGTTCTACCATATTCTGCAATAATCTGTTCTTTCTGCTCTTTTGTTACCATGTTGTGGTTCCTCCTTAAATTCTTATATATCGCCTGGTATTAAGTAACGGTTGGAGATTCCTATTACCGAACACCGGCTAACTCACTTGACTAATATATCATATATACTTTATCTTGTAAAGCACTAATTTTATGCTTAAATTTGAATGCTTAAATTTTAAAATACTGTCTGCCGCTGGCGATATCTTTATCCACACGCGCTTTCAGTTCTTCTTTATTTTCAAATTTCTGCTCCGGTCTGACGAACTCAATCAGTTCCACCATGACTTCTTTGCCGTAAGCATCTGCATCATAATCAAATAAAAATGTCTCAAGCCACACCTTCTCTTCGTTGGATACGGTCGGTCTGACTCCTACATTTGCAATACCATTATATCCATAACCGTCCATATACGCCCGGCACAGATACACGCCTCTCGGCGGTATAATCTTGCGCTTCGGCCATGCAATATTCATCGTTGGAAATCCAAGTGTTCTTCCAAGTTTATGTCCATGCTCTACCGTGCCGCAGATTCCATAAGAATAGCCCAGAAGTCTGCCGACCAGATCCATGTTTCCGGTTCCCAGTATCTTCTTTGTGTAAGTACTGCTGATAATATGATTCTCATACCGTATCTTTTCCAAAACAATCAGACGATATCCATATCTTTCCTGATACTGGGCAAGCATATAGATATCTCCTTCTTTATTATAGCCAAACTGGAAATCTGTACCTACTACTACATAAGCTGCATGAAATGTTCCGATGATAATATTCCGGATAAAATCCTCAGCTCTCATCTGACGGATTTCATCTGTAAATGGACAGTCGACCAGATAATCCACCTCATCCTCCAGATGAATCTGCCGTTCCTGCGGAAGCATCAATAGCGCCGGTGAATCCATATCGAACGCACATACTACACTATCTACATCATCTTTGTCCTGCAGTTTTTTCACTGTGTCAACGAGCGTCATATGCCCTTTATGAAGTCCGTCAAACTTTCCAAATGTCACTGCTGTCTTTCTGGCATTGTCATAATGCTCAAGACCTCTGATATACTGCATCTATTTTTCCTCTTTTATATAAAACATTTTCCGTATCCGGTACTCACGTTCTTTCTCGTGATACTGATACACCCCAATAAAATCTTCTACATCATCATATACCCTGACATACGCTTCGTCCAGAATATTTTCATCTTTCCGGACATCTCTGTCTTTGATCCCATTACCATTATACGCAAGTCTCGCCGCTTCTCCCGACACAATAATGCTCGGATAATTTGCGAACATTTGATCAATTGGAATCAGTATTTCTGACAGTCTGTCTTCTTTCTTTAATACCTCGATCTGTGCAAGTGTCAGACTGTCCTTTATCTCAAATCTGCTTACCTTTGTTCTTGTAAGCTTTTCCATACATGCACCACATCCAAGCTTCTGCCCGATATCGTGGCACAGTGTACGGATATATGTTCCTTTTGAGCAATGAACCTTCATTGTCACCCGTGGCAATGCTATACTTAGGATTTCAATATCAAAAATCTGTACCCGTCTTGCCGCACGCTCTACAGTCTTGCCTTCTCTGGCAAGCTCATAAAGCTTCTTGCCGTTGATTTTAAGCGCGGAATACATAGGTGGAACCTGATTGTAATCCCCCACAAAATCTAAAACTGCAGCCCGGACCTGTTCTTCTGTAAGCTCGTCTGTCTCACTGCTTTTTAGTATCTGTCCGGTTGTATCCTGGGTATCTGTCTCCACACCCAGAAGCATCACAGCCTCATAGACTTTGTCTTTATCTGTCAGCATATCGCACAATTTTGTTGCACGTCCCAGACATACAGGCAGCACACCGACCGCATCCGGATCCAATGTGCCTGTGTGACCGATTTTCTTCTGTCCCACGATTCCACGAAGCTTTGCAACCACGTCATGAGAAGTAAATCCCTGCTCTTTATATACATTTATAACTCCGTGTATCATGCCTGTCCTTTCAACTGCTCATCAATGCGCTCTGCCAGATTATTCAGAATATCCTGCGGCGTACCTGTCATAGTAACTCCAGAAGCTTTTTCATGTCCACCGCCGCCAAAATATCCTGCAATCTTGCTTACATCAACTTCATTCCCAGAACGAAGGCTGACTTTAAATACATTCTGATCCAGCTCATACATAAAAATAGCAACTTCCACGCCTCTGGTATTACGGAGCTGGCTTACGATCCCGTCAAGATCTTTTGGCTTTACACCATAGAAATCCATGACTTTCTTACGAATATAGGAGACGATACATTTTCCTTCCATGAACAAAAAGCTCTCCACCAGTGCACGTCCGAAAATCTGCATTCTCGCATAAGATTTTTCGTAAAATGTATCCATAATAAGATCTGCCGCATCAATTCCAGTCTCCAGAAGTTCTGCCGCCGCACGAAATGTAGATGGTCCGGCACAGGAATACTGAAATACTCCTGTATCATGTACGATTCCTAGATACAGTGCTTCTGCAATCTCTTTTGTAATCTTATCTTTATCAATCAGATTGTAAACAAGCTCTGAAGTGGAGCTTGCATCTGGTACAACATAATTATCCTGTGCAAAACAGATATTGCTGACATGATGATCAATACAAAGTGTATGTCCTGCACTTACGAACAGTGGCACAGAAAACTCCAGTCTTCCGGTATCTCCACAGTCCAGTACAATGAACAGATCATAAGGTTTACTCTCGTCAATCTCATGTAAAATCTCATCCGTCCCTTTGATTCTGTAAAATGTAGATGGGATTTCCTCCAGAAAAACGTCCACTTCTTTGTCTGGATAATTATTCTGGATATACTGATACATTGCCATACAGGATCCGACACAGTCGCCATCCGGACGCACATGTCCTCCGATGGCGATTGTTTTTGCCGGTTCCAGAATCTTATTCAGATTCAACATCTTCATCACCTTCTGTGTTCAGATCTTTTGTTACTTCATCAATCTTCTTGGACATGTTAACACCATACTCAATAGACTGATCCAGAATGAACTGAATCTCCGGAGTGTTTCGCATATTCAGAGTTCTTGCCAGTTCGCGGCGGATAAATCCTTCTGCACTTCTCAGTCCTTTGATTGTATCCTCCTGCGCCTTTACGTCACCGAGAACACTGATATATGCTTTACATGTCTTAAGATCTGGTGCCACCTCGACTGCTACAACAGATGTCCACGGAGCTACCCGCGGGTCCTTTAAGCCCCGGCGGATAATCTCACTGAGTTCACGCTGTACTTCGGTGTTCACTCTTGTATTCTTAATACTTCTTTTTCTCAATTTCTATTCCTCCTAAGAGAAGGCTTTTCACATGATTTTCCTTATCTTGGAACCTCTACCATCTTGAAGGCTTCTACAAGGTCACCCTCTTTGATATCATTGAAGTTTGCAAATACGAAACCACACTCATAGCCTGCTTTTACTTCTTTTACATCATCTTTGAAACGTTTCAGAGACGCAAGCGGTCCTTCAAAGATCACAATTCCATCTCTTGTCAGACGAACTGAGCAGTCACGCTCAAACAAGCCATCCAGTACATAGGAACCTGCAATAGTTCCGACACCGGAAGCCTTGAATGTCTGACGCACTTCTGCATGACCAAGTACTTTTTCTTCGAATACCGGATCAAGCATTCCTTTCATAGCTGCCTCTACATCCTCAATCGCATTATAGATGACACGATACAGACGTACATCTACGCCCTCTCGCTCTGCTGTTTCTTTTGCAGTTGCATCCGGACGTACGTTAAATCCAATGATAATTGCATTAGATGCAGATGCAAGGCTGACATCAGACTCATTGATCGCACCAACACCACCATGGATCACTTTTACAATAACTTCGTCGTTAGACAGCTTCAGAAGGCTCTGTTTTACAGCCTCTACAGATCCCTGTACATCAGCCTTAACGATCAGATCAAGTTCTTTTAAATTACCTTCCTGAATCTGTGTAAACAGATCATCCAGGGAAAGTTTTGACTTTGTATCTTCAAGAAGTTTCACTTTATTCTGAGCAATAAATGTCTCAGCAAAGCTTCTTGCCTCTTTTTCATTCTTACAGCATACTACAACTTCTCCTGCATTCGGTACATCATCAAGTCCAAGAATCTCTACTGGAACAGATGGGCCTGCCTCTTTGACACGTCTTCCCTTGTCATCCATCATAGCTCTTACTTTACCATGTGCAGAACCTGCTGCAATTGCATCTCCGACACGGAGTGTACCTTTCTGCACAAGTACAGTTGCGACCGGACCTCTTCCTTTATCAAGCTGTGCTTCCAATACAAGACCTCTTGCACGGCGGTTCGGATTTGCTTTTAATTCCATAACCTCTGCAGTCAGAAGGATCATTTCCATCAGTTCGTCCAGACCTTCTCCTGTCTTAGCAGATACCGGAACAAAAATAGTACTTCCACCCCAGTCCTCTGCAATCAATTCATACTCTGTCAATTCCTGTTTTACACGATCAACATTAGCACTCGGTTTATCAATCTTGTTGACAGCTACAATAATCTCAACACCTGCAGCTTTTGCATGATTGATAGCCTCAACAGTCTGTGGCATGACACCGTCATCTGCTGCGACAACAAGGATTGCGATATCTGTAGAACTTGCTCCACGCATACGCATTGCTGTAAACGCCTCATGTCCCGGTGTGTCCAGGAATGTGATTTTTTCTCCATTTACCTCTACAACAGAAGCACCAATGTGCTGTGTGATACCACCAGCCTCTCGGTCGATGACATTTGTCTGACGGATAGCGTCCAAAAGGGAAGTCTTACCGTGGTCAACGTGACCCATGACACAGACTACAGGTGGACGTTTTTTCATCTTGCTTTCATCCTCTTCGTCCTCTTTAAGAAGTTCTTCAATCACGTCAACAACTTCCTCTTTTTCACAGAGAACATCAAACTCCAATGCGATTTCTTCAGCTGTCTCGTAATCAATTTCCTGATTGACTGTTACGATTTTACCCTGCATGAAGAGTTTCTTTACAATAACCGAAGGAACAATCTTCATCTTATCTGCAAGTTCCTGAATCGTCAGAACCTCTGGAATCGTGATAGATTTGATCTGCTCTTCCTGTTTCTGCTCTTTCTTCTCCGGTTTCTGAAGCTGAGTCTTTGGCTCATTCTTGCCCTTCTTACCTTTTCCTACGCGGTCTTCGTCATGGCGGAAGTCTTTATCTTTCTTCTTAAAGTCATCCTTACCTTTTCCTTTGTTTCTCTGTGGCTTCTGACCTTCCACGATTGGCTCTGGAATTGCCGGACTGTTCTTGCGGTTGTCACGTCTGTCATCACGTCCGCCCTGATTACGATTGTCGCGTCTGTCATCTCTTCTATCATCACGTCCATGATTATCACGTCTGTCATCACGTCCGCCCTGATTACGATTGTCGCGGTTATCTCTTCTGTCATCGCGTCCGCCCTGATTACGGTTATCGCGTCTGTCATCACGTCCACGATTATCACGTCTGTCATCACGTCCGCCCTGATTACGGTTATCGCGTCTGTCATCTCTTCTGTCATCACGTCCACGATTATCTCTTCTTTCGTCGCGGTTATCACGATTTCCCTGAGAACGGTTTTCTTTTCTTTCCTGCTCTTTTTTCTCCTGTTCCAGTCTCTTCTTCTGCGCGGCTGCAGCTGCTTCTGCCTCATGCATCTGCTGAACCTGTTGACGGATTCTGTCCGGACGTGGACGAATTGGCTGGGATGGTCTTTCATCTCTTACTTCTTTGCGTCCATTCTGAGATTTTCCATTTTTATTTCCACCGTTTGAACGGTTATCTCTCTTATCATCACGTCCAGTCTGAGAACGGTTATCGCGTCTGTCGTCACGTCCCTGACCCTGACGCTTTCCACCCTGTCTTCCACCACTCTGGGTGTTCTGCGGGCGGAATACCTGGACGATTTTTTTCTTCTTTGGTGCGTCAGATTTTTCCTCTTCTGCTTTTTCGGCATTTGCCTTTGGTGCAAATGCTTTTCTTACCATATCTGCTTCTGCCTCGTCGATGGTACTCATATGTGTCTTGGCTTCCACATCCTTTTTATTCAGGAACTCAACAAGCTCTTTGCTCGGCTTATCAAGTTCTTTCGCTAACTCATATATTTTGATTTTTGACATATACACTACCTCCTCTATGCAACCGTATTATCTTCTGTCTTCATCTGCTTCATAATTTCCTTCGCAAAACCTTCGTCCAGTATTGCAAGAGATGCCCGGAATTCCTTTCCCATTGCATGCCCCAAGGTATCTTTATCTTTATAAAAATAGATTGGCACTTCATAAAATTCACACATATCCCGGAACTTTTTCTTTGTATTTTCGGAAGCATCTCCTGCCACAATAACAAGCGCTGCTCTTCCTGTCTTTACTTCCTTTTCTGTACAGAACTCTCCGCTGGCTGTCTTACCTGCCCGCGTTGCAAGCCCGACGAGTGATAAGATCTTATCTGGTTTCAAGCTCTGTCATCTCCTTTTCCAAAGACTCATACACTTCCTGCGGAATTGCCTGCTTAAAAGATCTCTCAAGGCCCTTACTTTTCACTGCCTTTTTCAGACATTCCTGATTTGGACAAATGTATGCGCCCCGTCCATTTTTGCGTCCGGTCGCATCTAACAGAAATTCTCCTTCACTGGTACGGATCACACGGATCATTTCTTTTTTATTCTTCATTTCCTGACATCCCACACACTGACGCATAGGAATCTTTTTATTTGCTCCCAATGAGATTCTTACGCCTCCTCACCGTCTTCTTCCGGCTGAACATTAGCTTCTGTTTCATTTTCCGCTTCTGTATCTACTTCTACATCTGCGTCCTCTGGATATTCTTCATTCTCATCATAAACATCTTCTTCGTACACACCTTCGCCCAGTTCCATATAGTTCTCTGGAAGCTCACCGGACTCAATTGCCTGTGTCTCGCTCTTGATATCGATCTTATATCCAGTCAGTCTTGCTGCCAGTCTTGCATTCTGTCCTTCTTTACCGATTGCAAGGGAAAGCTGATAATCCGGTACAATAACGCTTGCTTTCTTCTCATCCGGATCAGCCATAACAGAAATAACTTTTGCAGGGCTTAACGCATTCTCGATCAGGATTGCCGGATTATCGCTCCAGTTGATGATATCAATCTTCTCGCCGCGAAGTTCATTCACGATCGCATTGACTCTGGCTCCGTTCATACCAACGCATGCTCCGACCGGATCTACATCCGGATCATTAGACCATACCGCAATCTTTGTTCTGCTTCCGGCCTCTCTTGCAATACTCTTAATCTCTACGATTCCGTCTCTTACCTCTGTAACCTCAGACTCGAACAGTCTCTTTACAAGTTCCGGATGTGTACGTGATACAAGAATCTTCGGTCCTTTTGTTGTATTCTTTACTTCTACAACATAGAGCTTGATGCGCTCTGTTGGTTTGAACACTTCACCTTTGACCTGCTCATTCTCTGTCAGCATAGCATCTGCTTTTCCAAGGTTGATACTTACATTCTTACCTACATAACGCTGAACGATACCTGTCACGATATCCTTCTCTTTCTCAAAATACTGATCATATACAACTTTCCGCTCTTCCTCGCGGATTTTCTGAAGGATCAGGTTCTTTGCATTCTGTGTTGCGATACGTCCAAATGATTTGGATTCGATTGGAACACGAACGATATCGCCAAGGTCATAATGTCCATCTAACTGGCTTGCCTCGTCAAGACTAATCTGCTCAAGCGGATCTTCTACAGTCTCAACAACTGTCTTCTCTGCAAAAAGCTGGTAATCACAAGTATCATGATCCATAATAACTTTGATGTTATCTGCTTTACCAAAATGGTTCTTACATGCATTTAACAGGGAATTCTCAATTGCATCTAACAGAGTCTCTTTGCTAATTTCTTTTTCTTTTTCCAACATATTTAACGCTTCTAATAATTCTGTGTTCATAGTAATTCTCCTCCTAATCTAAAAATCGAACGCCAGGCGAATAAGCGCAATATCGCCTTTTTCAAATGTCTTCATAGTTCCATCTTCCAGTTCTATCGTAACTGTTCCTGCCTCATAGTCATAGCTGTCAAGAAGTCCTGTGAATTCTTTCTTCTTGTCAACCATACGGTAGGTACGTATCTCAACTTCTTTTCCAAGATTACGTTTATAATCTTTCTCCTTCTTCAGAGGTCTTCCAAGTCCAGGAGAGCTGACCTCCAGAACATAAGAATCTTCAATAAAATCTTTTTCATCTAAAATATCTGATAATCTGCGGCTTACAGCTTCGCAGTCATTCACTGTAATTCCGCCCGGTTTGTCAATGTAAGCCCGCAGATACCACATGCTGCCTTCTTTTACATACTCGACATCTACCAGTTCAAATTCCAGTTCCTCCATGATCGGATTCAGGATTTCTTCCGTCTTCTGCTCATAAATTTCTCTTTTTGACAATGTTCTAATTTCCTCCTTACTGTGCCAAAGACTTCTTGTCTTTTTACACACCCATGCAACAAAGAAGAGTGAACTTACGTCCACTCTTCTGCCGATTCCTATGTTACTATTTCAAAGTATAGCACCACAAACCCTAAAAATCAAGGCTTTTTTATATTTACATCAATCTTTTCCAAAGACTTTTCCAGCGACTGCGCTGCGATTCCCCTTAAGTCTTTAATCACGATCGTTCGTAAGTTTTAACTTATCCAGTATATAAAAGATCAGACTCAGGATCATGGCAACTACACACGCCAGTACCATTCCCGTAAGCTGTACATCCCCAAAATTTACTGCAATACCGGAAAGTCCTGTTACAAACACAACACTTGTCAGTGTCAGGTTTCTGGATTTACCATAGTCTACCTGCGCGTCTACAAGAATCCTGATTCCGGAAGCTCCTATCATTCCATACAAAAGGAAGGAGATTCCTCCGATGACCGGTCCTGGAATCGTCTGGATCAGCATAGACAACTTTCCGACAAAGGAACAGATAATGGAAAGCACTGCTGCCCCTGCAATAACGCGCACGCTATATACCTTTGTCACTGCCATAACTCCGATATTCTCACCGTAAGTCGTTGTCGGGACGGAACCGATCAGACCGGAAAGCATCGTTGAAAAGTTATCTCCAAACAGAGATCTGTGAAGCCCCGGATTCTTTAACAGATCCCGTCCGATAATCTTGCCGGTCACAACCTGATGTCCGATATGCTCTGAGGTAATAACAAGTAATACCGGAAGGATCATAAGAATTGCTCCCATATCAAACTTTGCAGGTTGGAAGTTTGGCAGGGCGAACCAGGAAGCTGCTGCTACCTGTGAGAAATCTAAGATTCCAAGACAGAACGCTGCCACATATCCTGCAATAACTGCAATCAGGATTGGGATTACGGATAAAAAGCCACGGAATAAAATATTTCCAAATATCGCAACACCAAGTGTCACTAAAAATACAATTACATTTTTCATATCCAGCTTGTCGCAAAGAAGTCCCGCATTGCTTGCTGCAGAGCCGGATAACTCCAGTCCGATCAAAGCAACGACCGGTCCCATAGCTGCAGGCGGCAGAACCACATCAATCCATTCTGTTCCACATTTATAAATAATAAAAGAAAGAATACAGCCGCAGAAACCGACTGCCACGAATCCTCCCAGGGCATAGGAATAACCCATTTTACTAATAACGATTCCTGCCGGTGCAAGAAATGCAAAGCTGGAACCTAAGTATGCCGGTGCCTTCCCCTTGGTCACTGTCATAAAAATCAAAGTTCCCACACCGTTCATAAATAACACAATTGCCGGATTGATCCCGAAAATGAACGGTACAAGCACAGATGCGCCGAACATGGCAAACATGTGCTGAATGCTGAGCGGCAAGAGCAGCTTAAATGGCACCTTGTCCTCAACCTGAATGATCTTCCTCTCACTCATCTTAAGTCCTCCTCATAGTTTGGTATTGAAACCACATTTTTTCTATTGTATAATGAAACATCATAAAAACAAAGGAGATTTTAAAATATTTATGAATTTTAATCAGATTGCAATGCTCCAGAAGTTAAAAAGCAGCATGGATCGTTTCCGCAACAATCATCCGAAGTTTCCACTTTTCTTAAAAGCCGTCGTTGGAAATGCACTGGAAGAAGGAACCCTTGTGGAAATCAATGTCACAACTCCTGAAGGGAAGAATTACTGTACGAATTTAAAATTAAAACAGGAAGATCTGGAGTTTTTCCAGACATTGAGTGAAATGGGAAGCCAACATTAATGTCAGCTTCCCATTTTCTTTATATCGTATATCCGTCACGAAACACCATCATCATCTCGTTAGTCAGACTGATGTCGTCCGGCTCTACCGGAATCTGATTCCGTTCGAACCATTCGGCAAGTGCCAGTTCATTTTCATCTAATTTCACCTGATCCGATCCGTCAAGCTCGCAGAAGAATCCCATCAGTAATGTATCTGAAAATGCCCACGGCTGATTCTTATAATAAGTAATATTCTTTACTTTTAAACCAACCTCTTCCATAACCTCCCGGCTCACAGTCTCTTCCAGTGTTTCACCAATCTCTGTAAATCCCGCAAGAAGTGCATATTTCTTATATTCCCGTCCTGCATACTTGGACATCAAGATCCGGTCACCGTCAATAACTCCAATAATCACAGCCGGACAGATCTTCGGGAATTCCATCAGTCCACACTTCGGACATTGCATCATCCGTTCCACATGATCTGGCTTCATCACATTTCCACATCGCCCACAGAACTTGTGATCCTGATACCATCTGGCAAGCTGCCAGCCTGTGATTCCTGCAAAGGCCTCATACTTTGGAGATACACCTCTAAACTCTTGATGATCGATCCACTCGTATCCCATCTGTTCAGATAATATACCGACATTCTCTTTTTTTCCAAGATAATAGCTTTTATCGTCTACCGCAAATAAATATGTATATTCTGTATCTTCTGCCACATCTTTAGGCATACACTTTTTCAGTTCTTCATAAGTCGGATATGCGATTTGATTCTCGTTCCCGCCAATTCTTTTTCTAACCAGAACCTTTCTGCCATCATAATATAAAAATCTGCTGCCTGCATCCGGTGCTTTTTTCTGTCCATACTGATTATTCAGTTTATGTGGTGCAATATCCTGAATCATTTTGCTGCCTTCTTTCCTGCTGTATCTTACTCTCTTATAAATGCTCCGGCATGATTGATGCCTGGGTTTTCACTCTTAACTCCTAGCCTTCGTTCCGGTCCCGTCACGTTTTGCAACCTTCAGCCGGTTCAACGTCAGTTCCCGGTCACCGTATGAAATCTTGTGTTCCGTTCCTTCATAAAAGAGATAAATCTGTTCCAGCTCATCATTCTTACGAAGCTTTATGCCACGGACTCCCACAGCCGCTTTCTTCTTCTCGGCAACTTCCTGAGCTGAAAAACGCAGAAAATATCCATCTTTTGTCTGAAGGACTACATGCTGGTCATCAGTAATGACTTGAACACTGATCAGCTCATCATCCTCCTGAAGCTTTGTTGCTGCAATGGTACGTTTTGCCACCTGGAACTCATTTCCCTTTACTTTCTTAATCATCCCCTGCTTCGTTGCAAATAATAATTTCGCATAACGAAGCTGTAATTCGTCGCACATATATACGACCATTTCCTGTGTACTGTCATAATTACTTACATTGTCGATTGGCTGCCCCTTATCACGGAACTTTCCATATGGAAGATCGAGCACTTTAATCTGATGCATCTTGCCGGTATTGGTAAATACACACAGTTTCCCGGTATTAATGCAGTTTACGATCCATTTATTCTCTGCATCTGCTGCCTCTTTATTTCGCTCGTAAGTTGCCACATCCACTGTCTTGGCATAGCCAAAACGATCCATCAGGAATACTACTTCCTGTTCTTCTACTTTCTTTTCTTCATAGACAGCCTCCTGGCCATTCTCTACAACAGTGCGGCGTTTGCGTGCATATTCCTTTTTGAAATGCTCCAGATCTTCAATGATAACTTCTGCCATAGAATCATAATGATTCAAAATATCTTCATATCTTGCAATATTTTTCAGAGTCTCCTCATGTTCTTTCATCAGCGCTTCAATTTCCAGACCAATGAGTTTGTAGAGACGCATTTCCAGGATTGCATTTGCCTGGCGCTCAGTAAAACGGAGCATCGCAGCCATTTTCCTGGAAATCCCGGATTTAAATTTGATATTTTCGGTGATTCCCTGTGTCAGACAGGCTCTTGCATCAGCCACAGACTGACTTCCCCGTAGGATTTCAATAATCAGGTCAATGACATCACACGCTTTGATAAGACCTTCCTGAATTTCTTTTCTGTCCCGTTCTTTTGCAAGCAATGTCTTATATTTTCTTGTTGCCAGTTCGAATTGGAAATCTACATGGTGCTCGATAATCTTCTTAAGCCCCATGGTCTCAGGGCGTCCATCTGCAACTGCCAGCATATTTACCCCGAAAGTATCTTCCAATCTTGTCTTTTTATAGAGCATATTGGTCAGATTCTCAACATCTGCTCCTTTTTTCAGCTCAATAACAATGCGGATTCCTTCTTTTGAAGACATATTGGAAATGTCTACGATATCGTTTGTCTTCTTTGTCTCTACAAGCGCACAAACATCATTTAAAAACTTGCCGATTCCGGCTCCGATCATCGTGTAAGGAATCTCAGTGATGACAAGACGCTTCTTGCCACCTTTCATCTCCTCTACTTCCACTTTGCCACGGACTTTGATCTTACCTGCACCAGATTCATAGATTTCAAGAAGGTCATCTTTATTGACAACAATTCCTCCGGTTGGAAAATCCGGTCCTTTGATATATTTCATCAATTGCTTTGTGGAAATGTCTTCATGTTTCATATACGCTTCTACCGCATCAATGACTTCTGCCAGATTATGTGGCGGAATGCTGGTCGCCATACCGACTGCAATCCCATCCGCTCCGTTGATCAGAAGATTCGGTACACGCACCGGAAGAACTTCCGGTTCTTTCTCCGTCTCATCAAAGTTCGGCATAAAGTCTACAATATTCTTATCCAGGTCAGCAAGATAAGCTTCCTGCGTGATTTTTGCAAGTCTTGCCTCTGTATAACGCATTGCGGCTGCTCCGTCCCCTTCAATGGATCCGAAGTTACCATGTCCGTCCACCAGTGCCATTCCTTTTTTAAACTCCTGTGCCATGACAACTAATGCATCATAGATGGAACTGTCACCGTGCGGGTGATATTTTCCCATCGTATCCCCAACGATACGGGCACATTTTCTATATGGTTTATCATAACGGATACCAAGCTCGTACATATCATAAAGCGTACGTCGCTGTACTGGTTTTAGTCCATCCCGCACATCAGGAAGTGCCCTGGCAATGATAACACTCATGGCATAGTCAATGTAAGACTTCTTCATCAACTCACTGTATTCCGTTCTGATAATCTGTGAATCCTGCATATTTTCTCTCCTAAATTTTATATGTCAAGCTCCGCTTCTGTCGCATTTTCATAGATAAATGCACGTCTTGGCGGTACTTCTGTTCCCATCAGCATCTCAGTCACACTGGACGCCATTCTTCCATCCTCAATCTCTACTAATTTTAAAAGTCTTGTCTTAGGATTCAGTGTTGTCTCCCAAAGCTGGTCTGCGTCCATCTCTCCAAGACCTTTATAGCGCTGCAGAGTAAATGGACCATCATGGGTTTTCCTGTATTTTTCCAAGGCCTTGTCATCGTACAGATACTCTTCCTCGCCTTTCTTCGGCATAGCCTTATAAAGCGGTGGCATGGCAATATAGACATGTCCCTCCTGAATAAGCTCCGGCATAAAGCGGTAGAACAACGTCAGAAGCAATGTGGAAATGTGTGCTCCGTCCACGTCAGCATCAGCCATAATAATAATCTTGTCATAGCGCAGTTTTGTAATATCAAAATCATTGCCGTAGCCCTCGGAAAATCCACAGCCAAAGGCATTGATCATAGTCTTAATCTCCGCATTTGCAAGGACTTTGTCGATGCTTGCTTTCTCCACGTTCAGAATCTTACCCCGGATCGGCAGGATTGCCTGATACATACGGTCTCTTGCTGTCTTTGCAGATCCTCCGGCAGAATCTCCCTCCACAATAAATATCTCGCATTTTGATGCGTCGCGGCTCTCGCAGTTGGCAAGCTTTCCGTTGCTGTCAAAAGAATATTTCTGCTTCGTCAAAAGATTCGTCTTCGCTTTTTCTTCTGTTTTACGGATTTTTGCAGCTTTCTCCGCACAACCGATGACATTTTTCAGTGTCTCCAGATTGCGGTCAAAAAAACGAACAATTTCCTCACCGACCACCTTGCCAGTCGCCTTGGATGCATCCGGGTTGTCCAGCTTCGTCTTCGTCTGACCTTCGAATCGCGGATCCGGGTGTTTGATGGACACGATTGCTGTCATTCCATTTCGCACATCCGCTCCTGTAAAATTAGGATCCTTATCTTTAAGAATTCCAAGTTCTCTTGCATACTGATTAATGACTGTTGTAAATGTTGTCTTAAATCCGGTCAGATGTGTACCACCCTCACTGTTATAAATATTGTTACAGAATCCGAGAATATTTTCATGGAACTCATTTACATACTGGAATGCAACTTCCACTTCTATTCCGTCTGCCTCACCTTTAAAATAAACCGGCTCATGGACAGATTCTTTTTTTGCGTTTAGTTCACGGATAAATCCAAGAATTCCGTCTGGCTCATGATAAACGATATGCTCTGGTTCTGCGCCTCTTAAATCTTCAAATATAATCGTCAGGTTCGGATTAAGGTAGGTCGTCTCATGCATACGGCTTTTGACTTCCTCTGCTTTGAACTTCGTTTTTTCAAATATCGTATCATCTGGCAGGAAATTGACTTTCGTTCCGGTCTTTCTTGTCTTCCCAATCGTCGGAAGAAGTCCGTCTTCCAATTCAATTACGGGAATCCCTCTCTCATACCGGTCATGATGAATATATCCATCACGACTGACCTGCACATCCATATAAGCAGACAATGCATTTACAACTGAAGAACCAACTCCATGAAGACCACCACTTGTCTTATAAGCAGAGTCATCAAATTTACCACCTGCATGCAGTGTCGTATATACAATTCGCTCCGCTGAAACGCCTTTTGCATGCATACCGACCGGGACTCCTCGGCCATTGTCCGAAATTGTCGCAGAGCCATCTTTTTCCAGAGTTACATGAATCTCCGTACAAAATCCGGCCAGATGTTCATCAACTGCATTGTCTACAATCTCATAGATCAGATGGTTCAATCCTTTCGTCGATACACTTCCGATATACATTCCCGGTCTCTTCCGGACTGCCTCAAGTCCTTCCAGGACGGTAATACTATCTGCATCATAAGTGTTGTTCTTTGCCATTTCGTCAGTTCCTTTCCATTTTTAAACATACTATTTAAAATATAGCACAAAACAAAAAGACAGGCAAATAAATTTTCAAGACGTCAGCGCAAGCTTTTTCAAGCTTTTTCAAGCTTTTCAGGGTGTCAGCACCCGACTCAGCACATCTGCCAATACTTCCATAGCATTTCTCATCTCTTCTACTGTATTCGTCTGTGCTCCTGCCTCAATAAGCATTGCCTTCGGTGCCAGATCCAGATTATACCGGTAACTTTTCAGATAAATATGCCTCGTAAAACCAGGATAATATCTTGCTGCCATAAGCTGCATCTGAAAAGACGTTGCCAGATTATCCTCACGGTATGGATTATTCAAATATGCGATTTCTCCATTTTTCCTTGTCCGGCTAAGACCATTAAAAAACATGATCTGAGCGGTTGGTTTCCCATTAATTTCCGTCACCAGATGTGTGCCCTGCGCCACGCCATCTCGATGCAGATCAATCACCACTTCAATGCTTGGATTATCTTTTAAAATCTGCCGGACATCCGGCTCTGCAAGCTGATAGGCCCGGCTGCGATCCAATTTCCCATCAATCAGATCATAAATGCCCTCATGATGAAGCGTCTCAATTCCCCTTGCATTCAAAAGCTCTGTCAAATATGTACCTATCCCCATAATTGTCGTAGAAGTGTCTCCATCAACAGAATCAGCAAATGCCTCCTGGGAATGTGTGTGGTAGATCAATACTTTTGGTCCTCCTGTTGTCATATCAAGCGCTAGATTCTGCTCCAGAAACTTCCCTGCATTCAGTTCCTCCGGACTGGTCATAGTCGTCCCGTCGACGGTGTAAAATGTTTCCACCAGATATTCATAATCATTTAACTGATTCACATCAATGTCCTGAGCCGGTGTACTGGCTAATACTGCTGCATTTTCTTCCGGCACCCCAGACCCAACTGATTCTTGCATACTCCCAGCGGGAATCAGATTGCCGTTCTCATCGATAGCATTTTCATCATTTGCCTGATTTTCCAGAATCATAATTCGTGTCAATGTATCTTCTACGGTTGTTTCCGGTTCTTCATGATTTCGAACATATTCACTGATCGGGACGAAGCTTAAAACACTTTTTTCAATTCTTCCCGTCAACGTGTCTTTCCGCCCTTCTTTTACATATGTAAGTCCCGGAAGCAGCCAGTTTGCCGCCTGCTTCAGGACATTTTGACTTGCCGAGCTAAAAAATATATTTCTCCCACTACTTATTTTTACATTTTCTATATCTGTAAATGCATAAATCAGCAGCATCCCTACAATCAATAGCATCAGTATTCGATTTCTTTTCTTTTTTTCTTGCATTACACCGCCCCGTGTGCATCTTAGTTCTAATAATATATGATGTAATTGGGGTTCTTATGTGCATGTCCTTTCAGAAATCCAAAATATCTTCTATTCAAAACTTTTCCCTGAAAACGCAAGATTCAGCCCCTCCGAGATGGTGTAACTCAGACGTTTTACTGTCTCATCTATATCTTTCGGTGTCATAAACATACTGTTCAGGTTTGGTGCGATCAGTTCTTTGATCAGCTCATACTTCTCTGCTTCGCTGTATCCTCCTAGCACAAGTCCGACTCCTTTTAACGATTCTGATGTCTCCAATGCTGACAATAGATTTTCCATCGTATCACTTACAATTGTCACAGCATCAACAACTGTCGGAACTCCGATTGCAATTACCGGAACTCCAATTGTTTCTTTTGTAATCGCATTCCGGTAATTACCGACACCGGAGCCTGGATTGATTCCGGTATCAGCAATCTGGATCGTCCGGTTCAGTCTTCTGGAATTTCTCGCAGCAAGGGCATCAATTACAATTAAAAGATCTGGCTTGGTCTCCCTCACCACACCCTTTATAATCTCCGCTGTTTCCATTCCGGTCTGTGCCATCACTCCTGGAACTATGGCACTGACCACACAATTCATCTCTTCTAGTGCTGCATATTTCCCATATTCTTTCACAATATGTCTGGTAACGTTCAGATTATCTGCCACATAAGGACCAAGAGCATCGGGTGTCGCCTGACGATTTCCAAGCCCTATGACCAGAACTTCCTTATCATGTTCACTTTCCGGTATGATTTTTTCCATAACTTCTATCAGACATTTTGCCAGTTCTTCTGAAACCTCCCGGTGGATTCCCTCATCCGGTGAAGATAAATTCGGGGCTTCAATCGTCAGATATGTTCCGACTGGTTTCCCCATGGTCTTCGCACCATTTTCGGTTTCAATCCGTACAGTCGTCACCCTAATTTCCCGCTCCTTATCATATTCTTCCTCCAACACAACTCCTTGTACCTCCACCTGGTCAGACTCAAAACGTTCCTTCTCTTCCAATGCCAAATCTGTCCGTATGTTATATTTTTCAACCATGATTTTCTCCCCCTTTCACCTGCAAGCACTATTTTTATACTAGTTTTTACAATATTTCCATAATTATGTATTGACAGAATAAGTCAGCTGGTCTAAAATGAATGAGTGTGTTCGAGAGAACGTCCGTGTCCGGATCTGTCGAACTGATCATTATAATCGAAATCATAGATATTGGAGGTGGACAAATTGGCTAATATCAAATCCGCAAAGAAGAGAATTTTAGTAAACGAGACAAAGGCTGCTAGAAATAAAGCAATCAAGTCTAAAGTTAAAACTTACGTAAAAAAAGTTGAGACAGCTGTAGAGAAGAAAGATGCAGCAACTGCTGCAGCAGCTCTTAAAGAGGCGATCGCTGAAATCAACAAAGCTGGAAGCAAGGGTGTATACCACAAAAACACATGCTCTAGAAAGATTTCCCGTCTGACAAAAGCTGTTAACGGAATTGCTTAATTCATAGAGAAACATGGAAAGACAACCATACCGTCATGTGGTTGTCTTTTTTATATATATAATAGAAAATTGCACTTCCACTAAAAAAGGTCCACCGGACCTTTTTGTCGTATGCTTGGCAACTAAAAAGAGCCGGAAATAAATGCTCGCATTTTTCTCTCCGACTCCTCATCTTATTATTTAACAGATACTCCTGTTCTATTTCTATAATTTTGAATATCCAAAACTGTTGACAATTGCTTCTACTCTGTCACCTGCTTCACACATTGGGCACTTATTCGGCTCATATGCATGATATGCCGGAAGATCTTTGCTTGTGAAAATTGTCTTTACTTCCATGCCTGCTACTTTTGTTACAGCACTGAAGATAGAACATACTCCACAAATCGTTCCTCCATAATATAATACAGAATCAATAGCACGCTTGATCGTCTTTCCAGTCGTAATGGATGCTGCCAGCACAAGTACCTGCTGATCTTTGATCATTCTCTGTTGATTATCACGGAACATAATCTGCCCCAATCCGTTATATTCCGGTGTGATCACAGAAATATTATTCTTATGGCTCAATGCCATATGTGTGCTGTCTGCCAGCTGTTCAGCCAGAAATGCTCCAATCACACTTGTCTCATCCAGGCATACAATCGTATCTACATATGTACTTGTCACGTACTCCTGCGCCAGTACTTTCGCTGCCTCTCTCGCATTGTTATGACGAATCTTTACTGTTGACATATCAATATAAGTATCCAGATGTGAGTTGCTTGTAGCAAAATGTCCTTTCATAATCTTGATACGCGCTTTTGGATTTTTCGTCGACCGCAGATTCTCTAATCTTTCATCCATGTCTCATACCTCCCTTGATGCTTGCTGTTTCCAGTCGTTCGTAATCATTCGATTCATTCTGCCGCATTTAAAATTGGTATCGAACTTTTTACTTTATGTTTTATTCTATCATATATGTATGTAATTGAAAACTAAAATTATAATTTTTTGTGTATTTTACACATACAAAAGCATCATTCAAAATGACCCACATAATCCTTATTCACACGTATGACTTTCTGCGGGAGTTCTTTATATAATAGGAACTGCTTTTTCCGATTATACAAAAAAGAAGCTCTGCGTTCCTGTTACGGTTCGTAAAGCTTCTTTTATCTCTTATGTCAAATATGTAAGATCAAGTCCGATTCTATGCTGCAAATCTCGATTAGTTGTTGATCAGTTTGTCTTCTCCATTCCAGCTGTACAGCTTTCTAACTTCAGCTCCAACTTTCTCTGATGGATGCTCAGCTGCAAGCTTTCTCATAGCCTGGAAGTGTACCTGACGTCCTGCTGGAGACATGTCAAGTAAGAACTCTTTTGCAAATGTTCCGTCCTGGATATCAGAAAGAATCTTCTTCATAGCTTTCTTTGTATCCTCTGTAATAATTTTAGGTCCTGTTACATAGTCACCATACTCTGCAGTGTTAGAAATAGAATATCTCATTCCAGCGAATCCTGACTGATAGATTAAGTCTACGATCAGTTTCATCTCATGGATACACTCAAAGTAAGCATTTCTCGGATCATATCCTGCTTCGCAAAGTGTCTCAAATCCTGCCTGCATAAGTGCACAAACACCACCGCAAAGTACTGCCTGCTCACCGAAGAGGTCTGTCTCTGTCTCTGTTCTGTATGTTGTCTCAAGAAGTCCTGCTCTTGCTCCACCAATTGCAAGACCATAAGCTAATGTTCTGTCCCAAGCTTTCCCTGTAGCATCCTGCTCTACAGCGATAAGGCAAGGAGTTCCTTTTCCTGCAAGATACTCGCTACGAACTGTGTGTCCTGGTGCTTTAGGAGCGATCATTGTTACATCTACGTTCTTAGGTGGTTTGATGCATCCGAAGTGAATGTTGAAACCATGAGCGAACATTAACATGTTTCCTTCCTCAAGGTTTGGCTCGATGTCTTTCTTGTACATATCAGCCTGTAACTCATCATTGATAAGAATCATGATAATATCTGCCTGCTTTGCTGCCTCTGCTGCTGTGTATACTTTCAATCCCTGCTCTTCAGCTTTCTTCCAGGATTTACTTCCCTCATAAAGACCTACGATTACGTCACATCCGGACTCTTTCAGGTTCAGAGCATGAGCATGTCCCTGACTACCATATCCGATGATAGCAATCTTCTGTCCTTCCAGTGCTGATAAATTACAATCTTCCTGATAAAAAATTCTTGCTGCCATTTTGACATTCCTCCTAATAAATATATAAATTTAAATTGGTAACTACTCGATAAATGTGACATCCTTGATTCCTCTTGACAGTCCGGCAATTCCGGTTCTGGCAAGTTCCAGGATCTCATAACCATCCAGGAGCTGTAAGAACGCTTCCAGCTTTGACTGGGTTCCTGTAAGCTCAATCACGAGAGACTCTCTCTCTGCATCAACAATCTTCGCACGAAAGATATCAACAATTGAAACAATCTCTGACCGCTGCTGTGCATTGGCACGGATCTTAACCAATATCAGTTCACGATATACGGATTCTTCCGGCTTTAAGACCTTCACTACGATCACATCTTCCAGCTTGGCAATCTGCTTTTCAATCTGAGATAAAATAATCTCATCTCCACTGGATACAATCGTGATCCTCGTAAATCTTGGATCTGCCGTCACACCGGCTGTGATACTGTCGATGTTGTATCCTCTTCTTGTGAATAGTCCGGATATTCTACTTAATACTCCGGAATTGTTGTCAACTAATAATGAATAAACTCTCTGCATAATGCACCTCTTTCTTGTATATTTTCAAAAACAGAGTGCGTTCTGTTTTTAAATAATAGCAATATCTCATGTATTTGTCAAGTATCTATCTTATCTTTTCTAAGAACTTTTTTTCTTTTTTGATTTTTACTCTTTCTCACTGAGCCAGGAAATATTCGTCCCGTCACTCGTTGCAATAATTGTTCCAAGCTGATCTGTGCGGTAAACCTGCACATCATCGTTATTCAGACGCTCCAGCGTCTCCTGATGCGGATGTCCATAAGAATTATCCACGCCACAGCTGATAACAGCCCATGTTGGATTCGTTGCTTTTAAAAACGCTTCACTTGTAGAAGTTCTGCTTCCGTGATGTCCGCATTTTAACACATCACATTCCAACGCACTTCCAAATCTCTTCACCATTGCGCTCTCAGATTTCTCACTGGCATCTCCACACATGACAAAAGAATTCTCCCCATGCACCAGTTTAATTCCTACTGAAGCATCATTGGTATCATCTGAACTGACCAGATCCGTTTCCGGACAAAGCACAGTAAATGTCGCATCTCCAAATCCGAACTCTTCGCCGACTTTTGGATGCTCTACCGGAACATTTTCTTTCTCAATATCATCCATAACCTCTTCATAAGTCATTGTATCATTCGCCACATCCGGCATAATAACCTGTTCTACCTCAATCTTCTCCAAAACATCATCGCCGCCACCTATATGATCGGCATCCGGGTGTGTCAGGATCAGATAGTCAAGCTTGTCTATGCCCTGTTGATTCAGATAATCCACCACATTTTTTCCTTCATGGTTATTCCCAGCATCAATCATTGCATTATGACCTTCTGTCTGAATAATTGTACAGTCACCCTGTCCTACATTGAGATAGGTCACTTTCATCTGACCGGTCGCAACCGTATCTGCAATGTTTTGTGCAGGCTCACCAGACATTCGTTCCATCAAATTCCCACGCTCCGCAAATCCGCCAATCAATGCAAGAATCAGCATGATTGCCGCAGGAATTCCTTTTAGATTCTTATTCTTTTTTCTTCTAGCCATACTTACTTTCGCTCCCCTTATGTAATTTTCGCTCCCCTTTCATTCAGGCCTTGAAATCCATTTTTCGCTTCAAATTATTGTCCTTTTTCTCCTGACGCCGGATCAGCCATCAGTTTCTTGTAATACGCTTTTGTCTGATACAATGCTCCAACCGGATTGTGTGCAAGCACGCGGTCTTTTGTCACCAGCGTTGTCGTCAATGTGTGTGTATATTTATAAAACAAACTATCATGTCCGACGCATAATCCAACTACAACATTAAAATCTGTCCCGGCTTTCTCCAAAAGCTTTGCCTGCATAATCGGATTACACAACGCATTCCCTACTTGCGTTGTATACTCTTTCCTTACTCCTATATCCGTCTTATTAAATGCTCCAGCCTTACAAAGTGCTGCATATGGTTCAAAACCGTTCTTTCTTAAAATCTGAGCAAAGATACGGCTTTCTTCAATCAATCCAATACATGTCGCAATTCCAATTTTATGAAAGCCCATCCGCTTTGAAAATTCGATAATTTCCTCCACTCTCGTATAACGGCAATAAAATTCAGCTTCAATCTCTGCTGAAATCACAGAAACTTTATTGTTCTCTTCATCTTCAAGATATAGTTTTTTAATCTCTTCCAGCTCTTTTACATCAAAATTTGTAGTCAGACAGAACTCTGGATATTCCTTATCTCTCTTGGCACAGTTCAATACGCCACAGTTAACACATGATTTCTCAAATTCTCCCATTGTACATTCGCCTTCCACCTATACACCTTTTTTATATTATTTATTTTGGTATAAATATTATCCTACAAGCGTTGAGCACAACTCACGCCAACTTTCATCACCCCTGCCAGCAGCATCACCCACACAGGATTCATTTTCACTTTCTGTATCAGAAAAACACAGATTACAAATATTGTAACCAGACCCCAATTAGTTCCTGCAAAAGTAATCATATCATTTCCCCAAAATGCCGTAATGAGAATTGATATTCCTGCCGATGCTATCAATGCAACAACCGCTGGGCGCAAAGAGCCTAACACCCCCTGAAATAACTCCATATTCCGCCATTTTAGATAAATCTTTGCAATTACCGTTACAATAATACAAGACGGCAATATGTACCCGGCTGTTGCGCAGAGCGCTCCTGGTATACCTGCAATCTTTTCACCTACAAATGTTGCTGAATTCACGGCTATTGGTCCCGGTGTCATCTGAGATATGGTAATCAAATCTGTAAATTCTGACATACTAAGCCAGCTATGCGCTTTTACGACCTGCCCCTGAATCAGAGGAAGCGCTGCATATCCACCTCCAAAACTGAACATGCCAACTTGAAGGAAACTTAAGAACAACTGCAGATAAATCATGCTTCTTTCCTCCTTTTTAAAAGAGTCCGTACCACACCAAATATAATACATGTCAGAATAATATATATTACGTTTACATTCATAAAACATGCCGCAACAAATGCTCCGGCCATTATCAGAAGTGACATTTTGTCACCGCCTTTTGCTATACCATTTCCCATTTCGTAAGTCACACAGGCAATGACTGCAGCCACACCTGCCTGCATGCCTTCCAGCATCTGACTGATCAACCAGTTATCGCGAAATGCCTGATAACACATTGCAAGAATTGTGATAATCACGAATGGCGGAATAATTGCTCCTATAACCGCTACAAATGCTCCTATAAGCCCCGCCAGTTTATATCCCACCACAATCGCTCCATTAACTGCGATTGCTCCCGGTGCCGATTGTGCAATTGCCACAAGATCTAACATCTCATCATTTTCAATCCAGTGATATTCGTCCACGAATTTTTTCTTTAACAGGGAAACAATCACATATCCTCCACCGAAAGTAAATGCACTCAGATATAAAGTTGAAATAAATAAATGGAATAACACCTTTTTCTTATCTTCCACTATTTTTCCTTCCATAAATCAGTTATCCGACTGTTATAATATTCTTACAGACTCCAGTCTTCGAATCTCATTATCCGTCAGTTCCCATTGAAGATTTCTGCAGTTTTCTTCTACTCTGGCACGGCTCTGCGCCCCAATGATGCAACTGGATACAAATCTCTTCTGAATCACCCATTTCTCTGCGATCTGAGCCAAGGAAACATTTCTCTCTTCTGCAATCTGATCCATGATTGTTAACAGTTCCATTGCCTTTGAAAACAATGGTTCTTTAAAATATGGGTAAAATCGATTTCTGCTGTCAGTCTGCTCAAAGGTTCCAAGTTTTCGGTAATTTCCAGTCAGAATTCCGCCACCTAAAGTTCCATAAGTCATAATTCCAAGCCCTTGTTCATAAGCCCAGCGAATCAACTTCTCGTCTTTTCGGTCTGCCAGTGAATACTGTGGCTGAAAAGCTTCGATTTTGCAATATTTCTGGGCTTCTTCAATCTGTTCTTTTGAAAAATTAGAAACTCCTGCATGCAGAATTTTTCCTTCTTTTTTCAACGTACTCACCGCATCTATTGTCTCTTCCAGTTCAACATCCGGATCCGGCCAGTGTACCAGATAAATATCAATATAGTCTGTCTTTAGATTTTTCAGCGACTCGTCGCACTGCTTTAAAATACTCTCTTTTGAACCACAGCGAAGATATTTTCCATCTACGAACTTATTTCCACATTTTGTAGAAATGACCACCTCCTTGCGCTTTTTGAGCTTATTCAAAGTCTCACCAACATAACATTCTGCTTTTCCTGCATTGTAAGCCGGTGCTGTATCTATAAAATTAATGCCACACTCCAGCGCTGCCTTAATTGCGTCCATTCGTGACTCATCCGAATAACTGTCCCAGCCGGCACCTCCGATACCCCATGTTCCAAGACATAGCTTCGAAACCCTCAAGCCTGTTTTTCCAAACTCCTGATACTGCATATCTGTCACATTCCTTTCTGTCTGCTACGTTATCATTTATCATCTGTTTTGTTACTGCCCTTTATTATTCTACCAAATTACTTTCCATACGTCAAAACCGTCAGGAAACATATCCTGACGGTCATACTTTTTACTTTGTGTATTTATAAAATCCTTCTCCGGTGCAGACGCCTTTCTTGCCTGCATCAATTTTTTCTTTCAAGCGTTTTGCAATCTTTCCCGGTGTTGTCTCCGGATTTTTTGCCGCCGGATCCATACAAACGATATTGTACGCAGTCTCCAGTCCCACAATATCAAGAATACGGAATGGACCAAGTGGAGCTCCGGTAGCAAGACTCCATGTCAGATCAATTGTCTCCGGATCAGCCACATCATTTGCATAAAGTGCTTCTCCTGCATTCAAAAACGGAACTAACAGAGAGTTCAGAATATATCCCGGCTGTTCTTTATGTAATTTCAATGGAATCATACCAATCTGTCCGGCAAACTCTACAACCTCATCGTAATATTTTCCTTCTGTACCGGCATGCCCCATAATCTCAGCCGTATTATTTTTCCAGATTTCATTTGCAAAATGCAGTGCAAGATATTTTTCCGGTCTTCCTGTGTACTGAGCAAATGCACTCGGCACCATAGTTGATGAATTTGTCACAATAACTGTCTTTTCCGGAAGAAGCGGCGCCATCTGCTGATAGAATGCAATCTTTGCTTTCGGATCTTCTGATAAAGATTCAATCACAAGGTCTGCATCTGCCATTGCTTTCGCCATATCAAGTTCATATATAAGACTTTCAAATGCCTGGTCAGCCTGCGCTTTTAATTCCTCTACTTTTTCTACTGTCAGATTCTCAAAATCATCAACCAGACCTCTCGGATACAGCTTTGTTCCTGTTCCGATCAAAGCTTTTGTCGCCTCCAGATCTTTTAAATATGTCTCATGCCATCTTGCAAATTTCGGCTTTGCGCGTTCAATGGAACCTTCACTTCGAAGCCATACCGTCACATCAAATCCTTTGTATGCAACCTGGTAAGCGATCTGGCTCCCCAGCACACCACCGCCTACAACTACAACCTTTTTAAACGCCATAATTTTGTCCTCCTTGTTATAAAATCGACCAACTGTCATCTAATATTTGAGCAATTATATAATAGTAAGGTAAATATTTCAATATTTTTCGATAACTCAAAATACTACAAAATCAAAGAATTGTATTAAAGTTCACACTTATAAACGTAAAGAGAAGCCTAGCATACGCTAAGCTCCTCTCATTATTCCATTATTATTTCTTACTTTTCTGGCAGTTTCTTAGAATTTACCAGCCTTTGCTGCTTCCTCAACGGAAACTGCTACTGCAACAGTCATACCAACCATCGGGTTGTTACCTGCTCCGATGAGACCCATCATCTCTACGTGAGCCGGTACAGAAGATGATCCTGCAAACTGTGCATCTGAGTGCATACGTCCAAGTGTATCTGTCATACCATAAGATGCTGGACCTGCAGCCATGTTATCTGGATGAAGTGTACGTCCTGTACCACCACCAGATGCTACTGAGAAGTATTTTTTACCTTTCTCAACACACTCTTTTTTGTACGTTCCCGCTACTGGATGCTGGAAACGTGTCGGGTTTGTAGAGTTACCTGTGATAGATACATCTACACCCTCTTTCCACATGATTGCAACACCTTCACGCACATCATTTGCTCCATAGCAGTTTACTTTGGAACGAAGTCCGTCAGAATAAGAGATTCTCTGAACCTCTTTCAGCTCTCCTGTATAATAGTCATATTCTGTCTGAACATATGTAAATCCATTGATACGGGAGATAATCTTAGCTGCGTCTTTTCCAAGTCCGTTCAAGATAACACGAAGTGGTTTTTTACGAACTTTGTTTGCTTTTTCAGCGATACCGATCGCACCCTCTGCTGCTGCAAATGACTCATGTCCTGCAAGGAAACAGAAGCAGTCTGTATCCTCTTCCAAAAGCATCTTTCCAAGGTTACCATGTCCAAGACCAACTTTTCTCTGATCTGCTACAGATCCTGGAATACAGAAAGATTGAAGTCCTTCACCGATTGCTGCTGCTGCTTCTGCTGCTGTCTTACAGCCTTTTTTGATTGCAATTGCAGCACCTACTGTGTAAGCCCAACATGCGTTCTCAAAACAGATTGGCTGAATGCTCTTAATCTGATTGTATACATCAAGTCCGGCATCCTTTGTAATCTTCTGTGCTTCCTCGATTGAAGCGATTCCATAACCTGCCAGCACTTCATTGATTTTATCAATTCTTCTTTCATATGATTCAAATAAAGCCATTTTAAAAAGTCCTCCTACTCTTTTCTTGGGTCAATAATCTTTGCTGCGTCTTCAACACGACCATACTGTCCTTTTGCCTTTTCCCATGCATCATTCGGTGTATCGCCTTTTTTGATGAAGTCTGTAAGTTTTCCAAGATTTACGAACTGGTATCCGATGATCTCGCCTGCTTCATCGAGTGCGATACCTGTTACATAACCCTCTGCCATCTCAAGATAACGAGGTCCTTTTGCTAATGTTCCGTACATTGTTCCTACCTGAGAGCGGAGTCCTTTTCCAAGGTCCTCAAGTCCTGCTCCGATAGCAAGTCCGTCTTCAGAAAATGCGCTCTGAGTTCTTCCGTATACAATCTGTAAGAACAACTCACGCATTGCTGTATTGATTGCATCACAGACAAGGTCTGTATTCAATGCCTCTAAAATAGTTTTTCCTGGAAGGATTTCTGAAGCCATAGCAGCTGAATGTGTCATTCCGGAGCAGCCGATTGTCTCAACCAATGCCTCCTGGATAATTCCATCTTTCACATTCAGTGTCAGCTTACAAGCACCCTGCTGAGGAGCACACCAGCCAATGCCGTGTGTAAAACCGGAAATATCTTTGATCTCCTTAGCCTGAACCCATTTTGCCTCTTCCGGAATCGGAGCTGGTCCGTGATTAGCGCCCTGCGCTACCGGACACATCATTTCTACTTCTTGTGAATAAATCATTTTAAAACTCCTTTCAACTATGTGTGTTTTATAAATAGTGTTTGTTATAAGTTTAACACCATATCCTTTTTTATTCTCTCATAAATAACATTTTTCGTCAATTGGCACTACGCTACATTTTTAAATTGTTTGGCCCGCTTTTTATAGTCATTCTACTAAAGAATTTCCATTGCCATAGGCACATAACATTTTCCATGTATCATCTGCATCTCATCGATTGGTTTCATGCCCATGTGGATATATTTTTTCACCGCCTCCGGAGCAGCATCAACGGTCATAATAGTCTTATGCAGTTCTTCCTTACAATACCTTTTCGCATAGTCAAAAAGTAACCTTCCAGCACCTTTTCCCTGGCAGGATCTGCGCACATAATAATTACAAATGTGTCCCCGCCTCTGAAGGGATATGGTTCCTTCCAGTTCTTCTTGTTCAAATACACCGAACATCAGAAGTTCGCCGCTATCACAGAGCTGGTCAATATTCTCCTGTTTTAGATATTCGCGAAATGTATCAATCCCTTCCTGTTCATACACCTCGGCCACATCCATGCAAAAAACGCTCCAGATAATATCCAGAGCGTATTTTCTTTCCTGTTTTTCCAGTTCACGTACGATCATTACATACCTCCCTGTGTCAGCACCTGCACATTCTTTGCAATATAGTCGATCAGTGATACAACTGTCAGGATCAGTGAAAGCCAGATCAGAACTGTGCCAACGATATCGAACACACCTCCAAGATCTGCAATCAATACAATGATCATGAACATCTGGGATACTGTCTTAAATTTACCCCAGTAACTTGCTGCGATGACAATTCCATTATCTGCAGCCACAAGGCGGAATCCGCTAATAATAAACTCACGGGCAATGATGATGATGACGAACCATGCCTGTAATTTTCCTAACGGAATCATACAGATCATAGCAGAACACACAAGCAGCTTATCTGCTAAAGGATCCATGAACTTTCCAAAGTTTGTCACAAGATTTCTTGCACGGGCGATCTTACCATCCAGCATATCTGTCAGACTGGCAACACAGAACAAAACTAACGCGATCCATTTATTTGCCGGTCCTCCCACATCAGTCAACATAAAAAATACAAAAAACGGAACCATGATAACTCGTAATACTGTCAGTTTATTTGGTAAATTCATTATATCAGCTCTCCTATCAAATCATATTCCAGTGCACCTGTCACGCGGACTCTTGCAAAATCTCCACTCATCAATTCTTCGTCTGTATTGATAAAGATCAAGCCATCCACATTCGGTGCATCTTTATAAGTTCTTCCTACATATGCATTTTCATCTGCAACTTTTCCTTCAATCATAACGAGAACTTCACGTCCGACCATATCTTCTGCCAGATCAAATGCGATTTCCTGCTGAAGTTCCATCAATTCTGCCTGGCGGTCTTCCTTGACTTCTTCCGGAATCTGCTCTGTCATAGTTGCAGCTGGTGTATCTTCCTCCGGTGAGTAAGTAAAAACTCCAAGTCTGTCAAATTCCATCTCATCTACGAAATCCTTCAGCTCTTCATGCTGTTCTTGTGTCTCACCCGGAAATCCTGTGATCAATGTGGTACGAAGAGAGATATCCGGGATCTCTTTTCGAAGCTTTTCAATAATCTCTACAAGCTGAGCTTTTGAAGTTCTTCTTCCCATTCTTTTTAGCACTGCGTCACTTGCATGTTGAATCGGAAGATCCAGATAGTGACAGACTTTATTTTCTTCTTTAATCGTCTGAATCAGTTCATCGTAAATCTCCTCCGGATAACAATAAAGAATTCGGATCCACTGGATTCCGGATATTTTACAAAGCTCGCGGAGCAATTTATGCAAAGATTTCTCTCCATATAAATCCTTTCCGTATACGGTCGTTTCCTGTGCAACAAGAATCAATTCTTTTACTCCCTGATCAGCCAGGTCTTTCGCTTCTGCCAGCAGCTTCTCCATCGGAACACTGCGGTAGTTACCACGAAGTTTGGGGATGATACAGTAAGTACAATGCTTGTCGCAGCCTTCGGCAATTTTCATGTATGCATAATGCCCGCCTGTTGTTACAAGTCTCTTTTCTTTTACATCTGGAAGTGCATCCACATCTTCCAGAACAACATGTCCATTTCCCGCAAGAGCCTCTTCCACCGCTTCTACGATATGATCATAAGAAGTAGTTCCAAGTACTGCATCAACTTCCGGTATCTCGTCAATAATCTCCTGCTGATAACGCTGTGCCAGACACCCGGTCACGATCAGAGCTTTCAGCTTCCCTTCTTTTTTGTACTCTGCCATCTCAAGAATGGTCTGAATACTTTCCTCCTTTGCATCATGAATAAAACAGCAGGTATTAACAACAATAATATCTGCGTCTTCTTCTGAATCTACGATCTGATATCCCTTTTTATCCAAAAGCCCAAGCATGACCTCTGAATCCACCAGGTTCTTATCGCAGCCGAGGGATATAAATAAAATATTCATATAGTTCTCCTTGTATGTCTTATTTAAAAAGCAGATACCAGACGGTATCTGCCTCAGGCACACGGCACACCGTGTAATAATCTCTCTATTCGTTATCTTCAGACTCTTCTACTGCTTCTGCGTCTTTCTCTGAATCCTCTTCCTGAATATTCAAGAAATCTTCCTCTGCATTCTCCTCTGCCTGCTTTGCTTCCAGTTCCGCAAGTTTTGCAGCCTCTTCTTCAGCAAGTATAGTGATCTTTCCCTGATTCATCTCGCTGATTGCGATAGAAAGCGGCTTCTCACCCGGCTTTGTATCTACTAATGGCATAGAACCATCAATAATCTCGCGTGCTCTTTTAGCTGTAGCCATAACGATAGAATAACGGCTGTTAACAACCTTTGTCTCGCCTTCCTCAACGTCTTTATTAACGACCTTCATTAAGTCTGTGTAAGATGGATGTAACATGTACACTATTCTCCTTTCAACTCTCTCTTCATATGCTCTATAAATGTCTGATTACGGAAACATCTCTCATGTTCTCCCTGAATCAGATGATGCATCTCTTCCACGCACACATCTAATTCATCATTCACGACCAGATAATCATACTGATCCATATATTCTGCCTCTTCAATAGCGCGCTTCATACGCCCATCGATGACTTCCTGTGTCTCAGTCCCCCGTCCTTCCAGACGCTTTCTGAGTTCTTCTGCGCTCGGAGGTGTTACGAACAGTAATAATGTATTCGGAAATTTTTCTTTGACTTTCAATGCGCCCTGGATTTCAATCTCCAGGATTACATCTTTCCCTGCACAAAGTTGCTCTTCCACATATGCTTTCGGTGTTCCGTAATAATTTCCCACGTACATAGCATACTCTATCAAATCATCTTTCGCAATCATTTTTTCAAATTCTTCAGTTGTTTTGAAAAAATAAGCCTTTCCTTCTTCTTCTCCCGGTCTTGGGTTTCTTGTTGTTGCAGAGATGGATAATGCATAATTATCATATCTCTCCAGAAGTGCTTTCATAATCGTACCTTTGCCGGCACCGGAAAACCCGGATACTACAATAAGAATTCCCTCTTTATTCATAGCTATACCTCTTATTCAATGTTCTGGATCTGTTCTCTGACCTTCTCAATCTCTGTCTTTAACCCAATTCCTGTATTGGAAACTTCCAAGTCATTTGCCTTTGACAAGATTGTATTTGCTTCACGGTTCATCTCCTGTGCAATAAAATCAAGCTTGCGTCCGATTCCTGCTTCATCTGACTGGAGCGTCTCTTTCATATGTACGACATGACTCTTCAGTCGTACGACCTCTTCATCTGTACAGATCTTATCTGCATAAATCACAACTTCTGCTGCAATACGATTCTCCTCAATCTGCGTATCTTCAAGAAGTTCTTTAACTTTGGCTTCCAGCTTTTCTCGATACTCGGCAACGATCTTCGGAGAACGCTCCTCGATAAATGCTACCATCTCAAGAATTCCATCAAGCTTTGCAAGAATATCTTCTCTCAGATGTTCTCCCTCTGCAGTCCTTGTAGTTACAAATCCGTCAACGGCTCCATCCAGTGCTTTTTTAAGTCCCTTCCAAAGTTCATCGGTATCCTCACTGCCCTCTTCCATTGTAAATATCTCAGGATATCTGGAAAGTGCAGACACACGGACATCATTCTCAATGCCAAACTTTTCTTCCATCTGCTTGAAATATTCAAGATATTCTGCTGCCAGACTTTCATTATACTTTAATGAAACCTGTCCGTCAGATAAATCCTCATAGCTGATAAAGATGTCTACTTTTCCTCTCTGGATTCTTTTCTTGATCTCTGTCCGGATTGCCGTCTCGAAGAAATTCAGTTTCTTCGGCATACGGATACTCATATCCAGATAGCGGTGATTCACACCTTTCATCTCTACGGTAAACTTGCGGTCTCCCTCTGATATTTCACATCTTCCGAAACCGGTCATACTCTTGATCATGTGTATTACCTCTTCTTTTCAGTAATAAATACGGTTTTAACCGTACGTTTTATTATACTTCATTTGGATTTTTGAGTCAACTATGGTATGATATGAAAAGTAAACATTTATCATACATTTATAACATTATTTTAAAGGAGTGCTTATATTATGGCATTTGACGGAACAACAATCGCAGCAGTCCGAAAAGAACTTTCCGATTCTATCCTTGGCGGACGCATCTACAAAATTGCACAGCCGGAACCGGACGAACTGTTGATCACAATAAAAACACCCGAAGGACAACGCAAACTATATATTTCTGCAAGTGCATCTCTTCCATTGATTTATCTCACTGATGAGAATAAACCTAGTCCTATGACTGCACCTGGTTTTTGTATGCTTCTTCGCAAATATGTTGGGAATGGGCGTATCACAGCTATCTCACAGCCTGGTCTGGAACGTATTTTATTCTTTGATATTGAGCATTTAAATGAACTGGGGGACCTTTGCCGTAAGCGTCTGATCGTAGAAATCATGGGCAAGCACAGCAATATCATCTTCTGCGATGATAAAGATAAGATTCTGGACAGCATTAAGCATGTTTCCGCACAAATGAGTTCTGTCCGGGAAGTCCTTCCTGGAAGAACCTATTTCATCCCGGACACGATGTCTAAACTGGACCCGCTCACAGTTTCTTTTGAAAACTTTGTCCTGGCACTGAGAGAAAAACCTGCTGCCCTTGGAAAAGCAATCTACACAAGCTTTACCGGTATCAGTCCTGTAGTAGCGGAACATATCGTCTCGGAGTCCGGACTGGATACGGATATTCCGGCTTCCGACATTTCCGAAGATATGCTCATTCACCTGTACCGCCAGTTTTCCTACTATATCGAAGACCTGAAGGAAGGAAATTTTCACCCAGTGATTTACTATAGCAACGAAGTGCCAAAAGAATTCACCGCCATTCCATTTTCTCATTATGGAAATTACCGGGCAGAATGCTTCGATTCCATCTCACGGGTGCTTCGCACTTATTATGCGACTCGCAACACCGTAACACGGATACGTCAGAAAAGTGCAGACCTGCGCCATGTTGTGCAGACGAATTTGGAACGTGCAAGAAAAAAATATGACTTACAATCCAAACAACTACAAGGAACCGAAGGCCGTGAAAAATACAAAATTTACGGAGAACTGATCAACACTTATGGTTACAACCTGGATCCGGAAGCAAAGTCATTGACGTGCCTGAATTACTATACGAACGAAGATATTACGATTCCATTGGATCCACAGAAAACTCCTCAGGAAAATGCACAAAAATATTTTGCAAAATACAATAAGCAGAAGCGTACTTTTGAGGCGCTGTCCGAACTGATCCAGGAGACAGCTGATGAGATCCGCTATCTGGAATCCGTCAGCAACTCTCTGGACATTGCGCTAAGCGAAGCGGATCTGGGACAGATCAAAGAAGAATTGACTGCCAGCGGCTATGTGCGCAGAAAATTCACAAAGAAAAAAGTAAAACTGACTAACAAACCAATGCACTACATCTCCAGTGACGGATATGACATTTACGTTGGTAAAAATAATATCCAGAACGATGAACTGACTTTCTCTTTTGCAAATGGCGGTGACTGGTGGTTTCACGCAAAAGGTGCTCCCGGATCCCACGTCATTGTCAAGACAAATGGCGATGAACTTCCGGACCGTACTTTTGAAGAAGCCGGACGGCTGGCTGCTTATTATTCTAAGAACCGCGGCAGTGATAAAGTCGAGATTGACTACATTGAAAAGAAGCATGTCAAGAAACCAAACGGAGCAAAACCCGGGTTTGTGGTTTATTATACAAACTACTCTCTCGTTATTGACTCTGACATCAGCAACATAAAAGTCGTGCAGGATTAATTCCCGCACGACCTTTTTCGTATTGTACTTACGATTTTCACTTATTCTATCATTTATTACAGAATATCATCAAACAGCTTTTCTTTATAAACGCCCTCTTCAATCAACTTCTTGAAAGATTCTACAACTGAGTCCTTATCTTCTTTGTAAGTAACTCCGAACCATTTATCCTGTGTTTCAAGGACTTTTACAGTCACTTCGCCTTTCTGAAGTAACTCATCAATGTAAATCGGAAGCAGATACTCTCCCTTTAGCACATCCACATCTGGTTTTTCAAAAAATTCCTTGAAACCTTTTTCCAGTGTCTCTACGAACTCCGGTGTCAGTCCCCACATATTCATCGATACATGGGAATTCTCATCAATTGGCTCCTGTCCGTCTTCTTTCTGGACTGCTGCCTTATTTCCCACTTTTACAATGTTCTTTGTCTCGTCAATTCCGGTCAGATATCCATTCTCATTGACCTGACATACACCTCTTGTAACGCCGCCGTTTTCACTGAGTGTATTCTTCAGAATAAACCCTGCCGCACAAAAATCTGTCGGTTTCTCTGGTGTGTACTCCTCCAGAAAATCATGCAGTTTAAAAAATGATTCTTTTCCATAATAGTCATCTGCATTAATTACCGCAAATGGCTCTTTTATAAGCCCCTTACATGCCAGAACTGCCTGGCCTGTTCCCCATGGCTTTGTACGGTCTTTTGGAAGTTTTACTCCTTTTGGAATATCGTCGATTGCCTGAAATGCATAGTCAATCTCTACGTTTAATTGTCTACAGATAGCTTCGATTCTCTCTCCGATAACCTCCCGGAAGGCTTCCTCTATGTCCTTGCGGATAATAAATATAATCTTGTTAAATCCAGCTTCGATTGCATCATGAATGGAATAGTCCATAATGATCTCTCCATGCATTCCAACCGGCTCTAACTGCTTAATTCCTCCACCAAATCTGGAACCGATCCCGGCAGCCATAATAACTAATGATGTTTTCATCCTTTTACCTCCATATTATTATGATTTTATCTTTTCTAGTCATATCAGCGAATCTGTCTTGCTTCCAAATAATATCTTTTCTCCGTCGCATGTCCCATGGAAAATGTCTTTCTTGGAAGTGTTCCACTTTCAGTCACGTAAGGAAACAACTCTCTTTTCTCCATTGCAGGCAATAAAAAGCCAACCGCACTTTCCTTCTCTGCCAGGTTCTTTAATGCCTCTTCTCCATGTATATAATCCATCTGTCCTCTATGGTTTTTCAGATATTCGTCTAAAAAATTCTGTAAAATTGCGACTGCAAGCCTACTTTTATTCGGATTTAAATAAAGAACACCTTGGCGCTCTTTCGTATACCATTGTACTGGATATCCTTCCGGGGCGCAACATGTTTTTTGAAGCTCCTCTAATAATTCCTCTTCATCTGTCTCTGTAACAATTCGATGAATCGGAGAAAATTTCAACGCTTCATCGTGAATATTTTCCAGCTCCACCATCGCATATCTTGCCGGAGCATTTGCATTTTCTGTATCGGAATGTGTTTTTTTATAATTTTCATAACACACTTTTGCTGTAGCCAGCGAATGATTCCCGTCGCCAACCGCATAGGGCATCTCTGCACTTATATTCTCATAAGATGTAATCTGCTTTTCAAAATCTTTTGCAAGTTTTCCAGACACCAGCCATCCACTGATATGTCCGCCTTCTTTCATAAGATTAAAATTATAAATCTTACGCATTTCTTCCTTTTTCCCGCTCAGCCATTTCATCAACCCATCACTTCTGTCATCACACAAAAGTAATACATGTGGCAATTCGACAGGCGCATCCTCACGGATTCTGACTCTTGGCGGAATTCTACAGGTCACTGTCTTTTCCGTCGCACGGATTCTGGAAGAACTATTTTCCGAATAATCATATGCTTCCAGATCAATGATTACGCCTCTTTTCCTGCCAGATAATCAATAAACTGCTGTGCAGTTCTTCCTGACATTCCTCCGTGACTTAACTCCCATTTATTTGCCTCTGCCAGGAGTTCCTCCTCCGTTAGCTTAAGATTATTTCTCTTGGCAAGCTGGCACACGATTTCCTGGAACTCTCGTTTCTGTGGTCTTCCAAAGTAGATCGTCACACCAAATCTTGCTACCAGTGACAGCTTTTCCTGTACGGTATCATTTGTATGTAATTCTTCATCTCTATCTTCTTTATCCTTAAATGTCTCACGGATCAGATGTCTTCGGTTAGATGTTGCATAAATAAGCACATTATCTGGTTTTTTCTCAAGTCCTCCCTCGATGACCGCTTTCAGATATTTATATTCAATCTCAAATTCCTCGAATGACAGATCATCCATGTATATGATGAACTTGTAATTACGGTTCTTGATCTGCGCGATTACATCATTGAGATCCTGGAATTGATGCTTATAGACTTCGATCATACGAAGGCCCTGATCATAATACTGATTCAGGATTGCCTTGATAGAAGAAGATTTTCCGGTTCCGGCATCTCCAAATAACAGACAGTTATTGGATTTTCTTCCCATAACAAATGCTTCTGTATTGTCGATCAGTTTTTTCTTTGCCATCTCGTATCCCACCAGATCATCCAGGTGCACGTGAGCAATCTTTGTGATCGGCACGATTCTTGCCCCTTCTTCGGTATGCTCAATACGAAATGCTTTGTGAAGCCCCAGTTTGCCAACGCCAAATTCCTTGTAGAACTGTGTTACTTTCTCTTTAAATTCTTCTGCACAATTCGTTCCATCAAGTGCCTTTGCAAGGTCACAGATACGGTCACGGATTCTCTCATTGAAGACCTGTCCATGTCCATTGGCCCCCTTGTAATCCCGGATCATGGCAAGTCCGTCTTCTCCAAGTACCTCTCCAAGATTTTGGAAATCATAGTCAAACAGTTCTTTAAAAATCTTAAAATCATGCAGTGCTGCAATATTAATACTTCCTTCGACCGGTCCGACAATCTCACAGGAAGTGCTGTATGCATTCTCATGACTGACCATAAGGTAAGTCAGATAAGTATGCCACAGATTTCCTTCAAATCCGTGACTGACTGATAACTCTGTCAGATCACCAATAGTAGAATACAGAAGGCTCTTCATATCGTCCTCATTGTAATATTCATTATTATAGTTCTCCATAAGAAATGTCATGTCCTGGAGAAGTTCCCCGTCTTCCATATCTTTATATAAAATCAATTCATTCGTTCTCATTTCCTCGATGTCTCCTTTTTTATGTCATTTTATATTTTTCTATTATACAAATCCTCTAACGGATTACTCTATGTCCGGCACTCCCACACTGGTATTAGTAATTTCCAAGTATCTTCAGGCTTCTGCTCTCTTCCCGCAAGCCCCTAAGTGCATTCTTCACACCTGGTTCTTCCAGATTGCCTTCAAAATCTACAAAGAAACGGTACTCCCAGCTTCTTCCCTCAATTGGTCTGGACTCGATTTTTGACATATTCAGATCATTATAAATAAAATGTGACAGTAAATGATACAGCGATCCACTCTCATGTGGAACCTCAAAGCAAATACTGATCTTCTTTGCCCCTTTCAAGAACACCTTCTGGTTCGTCACAATAATAAATCTTGTACAGTTTCCGGATTCATCATTAATGTTGTCTTCTAACACTTCCAGTCCGTAGACTTTTGCCGCATAGGCACTGCAGACTGCCGCCTGAGTCCGGTCCTGGTCATCCAGGATTTTCTTTGCTGCAATAGCTGTATTTGCCACGCTGATCTGCTGCCAGTCACTGTGTTCTTCCAAAAACCTGGTCGTCTGCATCAGCGCTTCCGCTTTAGAATACACACGCTTCAATTCAGAAAGCTGTGTCCCTGGAAGTCCTGCCAGTGTATGCGTGATTGGAATTATGACTTCTCCTACAATATAATTTTCAAATTCTACCAGAAGGTCATAGACTTCGTTTACCGCACCTGCTGTAGAATTTTCGATTGGAAGCACTGCATAATCTGCGGCGCCCTCCTCGATTGCTTCCATTGCATCCCGGAATGTACGGACGGAATAACTGTTGCAGTCCTCTCCGAAATAGGTCTTCATAGCTGCCTGTCCATAAGCACCTTCCATGCCCTGAAATACGACTCTCGCTTTCTCCACGCCAAGTGAATCAATCTCTATAAAAGGAAGTCTTCCAAGAGCTCCTGCCTTCACAAGCTGCTGATACTGTAACTTGCGGCTCATGGACATAAGCTGCTGATACAGTTCCTGAATTCCTTTTTTATCAAAATCAGAAGAAACTTTTGATGCCACATTCTGAAGCTTTTCTTTCTCCCTTACACGGTCAAATACTTTTCTTCCTGCTTCGACCTTATATTCTCCAACCTGTTCACATATTTTCATTCGCTCTTCATATAACTTCACGATCTGATCATCTACGACATCTAACTGTCCTCTTAATTCTTCTAATGTAGCCATCCATCTTGTCTCCTTTACAAATAGTCAGTATCACTTGCATCCTTCGCCTCTCTATACTGACACTATTGCATTATAATACATTTCATATCTAAAATCTACCTTACATTCTTATCCTGATTACAGATTCAAAAAAATTATTTTTTACATTCAAAAAAAATTATTTTTACATTGAAAATCTGACAGGTTTGTTATATTATGTACAGAGACTTTTAAGTAAACGTCGCGAAGGAGGATTTTATGAGACACTTGATGAGTCCACTTGATTTCACAGTGGAAGAATTAGACAATCTTATGGATTTAGCCCAGGACATCGAAAAGAACCCTAAGAAATATGCTCATGCATGTGATGGAAAGAAATTAGCAACTTTATTTTTTGAACCAAGTACACGTACTAGACTCAGTCATGAAGCAGCAATGCTTAATCTCGGAGGCAGTGTTCTTGGTTTTTCTTCTGCCGATTCCAGTTCTGCAACAAAAGGGGAAACTGTTGCAGATACGATTCGTATGATTTCCTGTTATGCGGATATCTGTGCAATGAGACATCCGAAAGAAGGAGCTGCGCTGGTAGCCAGCGAGCATTCCAGAATCCCTGTCATCAATGCAGGAGACGGCGGACATCAGCATCCGACACAGACCCTGACCGATCTGCTTACGATCCGTTCTTTAAAAGGTCATCTTGATAACATCACGATCGGTCTTTGCGGAGATTTAAAATTTGGCCGTACCGTTCACTCTCTGATTCACGCTCTGGTGCGTTACAAAAATGTAAAATTCATTCTGATCTCACCAGAAGAACTTCGTGTTCCAAGTTATATCCGCAATGATGTTCTCGATAAAGAACATGCACAGTACGAAGAGGTCGTTCGTCTGGAAGATGCTCTTCCAAAGCTTGATATTCTCTACATGACCCGTGTACAGAAAGAACGTTTCTTCAATGAAGAAGACTATATCCGTATGAAAGATTTTTATGTACTGGATGCTCAGAAGATGGAGCTTGCGCCAAAGGATATGTATGTACTTCACCCACTTCCTAGAGTAAATGAAATTGCTGTTGAAGTTGATGATGACCCAAGAGCTGCTTATTTCGCTCAGGCTCAGTACGGAGTATACATTCGAATGGCTCTGATTCTGACATTACTGGAAATCGAAGTCTAAGGAGGAATATACTATGGTTAAGAATACACTGAATGTAGGTCAGATCTCAGAAGGATTTGTACTGGATCACATCCAGGCAGGAAGAAGTATGGATATTTACAAATATCTTCACTTAGATCAACTGGACTGCTGTGTTGCAATTATCAAAAATGCAAAAAGTAACTGTATGGGCAAAAAGGATATCATGAAAATCGAATGTCCGATCGATTTTATGGATCTTGACATCCTTGGTTTCATTGATCACAACATTACTGTCAACATTATCCAGAATGAGAAGGTTGTTGCGAAAAAATGTCTTCACCTTCCTCACGAAATCCGCAATGTGATCCGCTGTAAAAATCCTCGTTGTATCACTTCTATTGAGCAGGGACTGGATCATGTCTTCGTACTGACCGATCCAGACGAAGAAGTATACCGCTGCAAATACTGCGAAGAAAAATATCAGGGAAGACTTGGTAAACGCAAATAAAACTTCCTGTTTTAACTATGCAGACAGTTATCTTTTATTTATGAATTGATGATAAACATTGAATTAAATGTATAAAAAAAGATTTTCAGTTTCAATTTTCGAAGCTGAAAATCTTTTTTATTACCATATTGGAATAAAACAAAAGCAAGCAAGACGATAAGCCGGGTTATGTCGTTGAGTGATCATCTATCTAGACCTGATGTTGCCATCAGGTTCCAGCGACCTACCTGAGACTTGACGGGCCGCCAAATTGTCTCTGCACGGTCTTGCTTCGAGTGGGGTTTACATGTGCCCCGGTCGTTACCGGCCGGGCGGTAGTCTCTTACACTGCCCTTCCACCCTTACCTGTCCATTCTCATAAGAGTCTGTCAGGCGGTACATTTCTGTTGCACTGGCCTTGGAGTCGCCTCCACCGGACGTTATCCGGCACCCTGCCCTGCGAAGCCCGGACTTTCCTCACCTGCTGCCTTTCGGCAATTACAGCCGCGATCACCTGTCTTACTTGCAAGTATTTATTATATCATATTTTTCCCAAAAAGAAAGAACTTTTTTACCTCATTGCATCTGCCGCAGAAGTTGCGAGTTCATCACATCGCTCATTCTGAGGATGTCCATCATGTCCTTTCACCCAGATAAATGTCACATTGTGTGGCTCTTTCGCTGCCAGAAGCCGCTTCCAGAGATCCACATTTTTTACAGGCTCATTCTTTCCACGTTTCCAGCCTTTCTTCAGCCACCCGCCGATCCAGTTCTGATTGAATGCATCTACCACATACTTTGAATCAGAATACAACTTCACATCACACGGACGGTTCAATGCTTCCAGTCCAGCTATGACTGCCATCAACTCCATGCGGTTATTCGTTGTCTTCTCATATCCCTTTGACAATTCCTTTATATGAAGTTCGCCTTTTGAATCTACGTACTCTAAAATGGTTCCGTATCCTCCCGGTCCATCCGGGTTTCCTCTGGCTGCTCCATCGGTGTATATACTGACCAGCATCTATCTTTCCTCCTCGAAATAAAAGCTCTGCCCCGGTTCTTTCACCTTCATGATCCGCTCTCTATACGGCTCCGACACCGAATTTTTCAAAAACTTATCTAAAATGTCATACCCCCACATATGCATTGGGAATACAATCTTTGTATTCGTATGCTGCATAAAATAATTGATACCAAGTACAGACTCTTCTCCCTGTCTGGAATCAAGCGGGAAAAATGCATAATCAATTTCTTCACCCTCGATTTTTGCAATCTCTTTCTGGTATGCCTGTCTCATCGGTTCATTCCAGGTTTCATCATCCTCGTCTTCCCAGTACCACCAGTTCAGATCTCCTGCATGAAAAAATGTTTTCTCTTTCACCCTTACAAGAAATGCCACACCTTCATCGGTGGATTTCAGTGTATGAATCCTTAAATCCCAAATATTAAAATCTGCATCTGCACCTATATGCTCCGTCTGATCTTTTGGCCCTGCCGCCTCAATGTCATCAGATAAAATATAGTGGATATTCTCATATTCTTCTGCCCACGTAAATATTTTCTTTTTAAAATGATCGTAGTGCACATGACTTGCAAATACACAGATTTTTTTATCTTTATCAAACTGTGGCAGATTTCCTTTATAATAATCAAAAATCAATACATAATCGTCACACTCAACAGCAAATCCGCTATGTTCCAGGTAAGTAATTTTAATCATTATTTTATTCCCTGTGCCACTTCAACTGCATGCATGACCTCTGGCAAGATGTATCCAAGACATTCCTTTACAGCTCCTGCTTTTCCAGGAAGATTTACAATCACAACATTTCCACGGATTCCTGCCGCTGCACGGTTCAACATAGCTCTTTTTGTCAGTGTAAGCATGTGTGCACGCATACCTTCCGGAATTCCAAGAAGTGGTCTGTCTACAACTTCCATAGTTGCCTCCGGTGTACAGTCTTCCGGTCCGCAGCCTGCTCCGCCTGTTGTCAGGATCAGGTCTGCAAGATTTCCGTCTGCCATTCTCTGAAAAACAGTAGATAATACAGTTTTGTCTGTCGGGAGAGCCTTCATGAACACAACGTCAAGCCCTGCTTCCTCCACCATCTTGCGGATTACTTTTCCACTTGCATCCTCCTGCTCTCCTTTATAAACTGCTGTACTTGCAGTAATAATCGCTACTTTCATCAAATTGTACCTCCATACATTTTTTTCTATCTCATTCAAAGTCTTATCTTTTTTTCTTAAGTTCCTTTTTGACATTCATAAAATAGTATAGCACAAATTATGCAGGGGGTAAATCATTTTTATATGATGATACACACCAGTCCTCCATTACTGTCATTGACAATCTTCTGCATTGTATCCTGAAGCTTTGCCTGGCTTTCATCCCCGATCATGGCAATCTTACCCCGGATACCATCCATCACTAATTCTTCCACAGATTTTCCGAAAATGTTCGTCTCCCAGATTCCATGTTCGGTTTCTGCTTCCTGCTTAATGAATGTAAGAAGATCTTTCGCCTGATCTTCTGTTCCGACAATCGGTGCAATCTCTGTCTCGATATTCGCCCGAATCAGATGGATAGACGGGGCCTTTGAATGTATCTTCACGCCATATTTATTTCCCTGTTTGATAAGCTCCGGCTCCAAAAGTGTAATTTCATCTCTTACCGGACTGACCACCCCATATCCTTTCATTCGAACAGTTGTAAATGCGTCCCGGACTCCTTCATATTCTTCCTTTAATTTCGCAAGTTCCTGAATTGTTGCAACCAGCTCATATTGTCCTGCAATCTTCGTTCCCGTCATCTCGCTTAACATTTCGTAATAATATCTTTCTGGTATAGAAATGTTGATATTCACACAGCCCTGACCCATTCCAATCTGATCCACTTTGCAGGAATCTATGTACTCACTCTCAGAAACATCTATACTTCCAAGAGCATCCCGGATTTTGGTAAGTCGTTCCAGAATCACTCTCACATGTTCAATCAGATCTTGTTTGATCTTGTGGTCTCTTGGAAGCATCTCCACCCATTTCGGAACAAAAAACTGAATTTCAGATATCGGAAACTCAAAAAGGACTTCCGATAAAATCTGGCAGATATCCTCTCTGGTAAGTTTTTCACAGTTGACCGGCAGCGCCCGTACTCCATATTCCTGTTCCAGATTCTTCGCGGTGTTCTGCGCCCGTTCTCCCTGTGGCTCTTTTGAATTCACAAGTACAATGAACGGCTTTCCGATTCCATTTAATTCCTGTATCGTCATACGCTCCGCATCTTTGTAATTTTCTCTTGGAATATCTGTGATGGTACCGTCTGTCGTAATCACAATTCCAATGGTTGAATGATCATGAATTACTTTTCTAGTTCCAATCCCGGCAGCCTTTGCAAATGGGATCTCATAAGCAAACCACGGTGTTTTCACCTGTCTCTGGGAATCCCCGTCCATGTAACCGGCAGCACCTTCTACCATATAACCGACGCAGTCAATCAGACGCACCTTCACATCTACGTCATCAGCAAGCCGGATTTTTGCTGCTTCCTTCGGCACGAACTTTGGTTCCGTTGTCATAATCGTGCGTCCCGAAGCAGATTGCGGCAGTTCATCCTGCGTACGCATTCTGGCATGTTCATCTTCCATTTCCGGAAGCACCAGCACATCCATGAATCTTTTAATAAATGTAGACTTTCCCGTCCGGACCGGTCCCACAACACCAATGTAGATTTCTCCATTCGTCCTCGCTTCGATATCTTTGTATACCTGAAATCTATCCATCAAAATACCCCCATGCATGAACTTGTTTTACTGTTAACAGATTATGCAGGAAACATTCCGAGTATGTATAGAATTCTGCTTACCATGTATGAATTTTCTGCTTATGGATTTACGGATCGTAGTGTGTTTTGCTCCATTGCAAGGAACATTCCGATGAACCTTTTTAAGCAGGAAGGCATGAAACTTACTCTTAAAAATACAGAACACCTGATATATCAAATAACACGCGCGCCTTATGTACGATGGAAATGAGACTCTGTCAATCTTAACTGCCCTTGCAGATAAGATTGACTGCCTTAGAGGCTCATTGGAATGTTTCGTACATGAAGCAAGTGTATTCGATATACCAGGTGTTCGTCCTATTTTATGTTCTTGTTGTTCGTCCTGTTTTAATATCTTTTACAATTATTTTTCCCACGGAAGTGCTGTATGCTCCGCCTTATTATCTCTGAGCATGAGTTCATTAACTGCTTCTTTCGGGTCTTTTCCATCAAACAATACTTCGCTGACTTTATTGATGATTGGAAGTGATACTCCATATTTTTCGCCAAGTTTTACTGCCGCTTTTGCAGAATACACTCCTTCTACTACCATCTGAACCTCATCCATTGCTTCCTGCATGGATTTGCCCTGCCCCATGAGATAACCTGCTTTGCGGTTACGGCTGTGGACACTGGCACACGTTACAATCAGATCACCGATTCCTGTAAGTCCGGAAAATGTCTCAACTGCACCGCCCATTTTCACACCTAGTCTTGCAATCTCTGCAATTCCTCTTGTGATGAGTGCAGCCTTTGTATTATCTCCATATCCCATTCCGTCAGCAATACCTGCTGCCAGAGCGATGACATTTTTCAAAGAACCGCCAAGTTCCATGCCAAGCATATCCGGGCTTGTATATACACGGAACACTTCACTTGCGAACATCTGCTGCAGATACTCGGCTGTCTTTTCCGTCTTTGCTCCCACAACAACAGTAGTCGGAAGTCCTCTTCCTACTTCCTCAGCGTGGCTTGGTCCGGACAGGACTGCTACATCAGCCTGTGGAATTTCATCCTCGATCTGCTGAGATAGTGTCATCAGAGTTGCCTCTTCGATTCCTTTCGCAACATCAACAATGATCTGACCTTCCGCTACATATGGGCACATATTTTTCGCTGTTCCTCTTGTAAATGTAGATGGCACTGCCAGTACAAGGAAATCTTTTCCTTCTACAGCTTCCTTAAGATCTGTTGTAAATTTCATTGTATCCGGAAGCTTCACGCCCGGAAGCTTTGATTTGTGCTCACGCTCTTTATCCAGCATCCGGATCTCATCTTCCAGAATTGACCACATAGTCACATCGTGACCGTTTTTACTCAGAAGAAGCGCTAGTGCAGTCCCCCAGCTTCCTGCCCCTATCACACTTACCTTTGCCATAATCTTCCTCCTTATTATTTCTTTCCGATACTGATCTTATTCTCCGTACCGTTCATGAGTCTTACAATATTTGCCTTATGTTTATAAAATGCGGATAACATCAGAAATGCCGCAATTCCATACATTTCATAAAGATACGGCGGTTTTACACCAAATCCGCCCATCTGGCCATACACAACCACTTCGATCAGATAAATGATCACAACTGCTAGGGAGCCAAGAGACACATAGCGTGTCACTGCCACGATTCCGAGAAATGCAAATAAACAGATCAAAACCATCCATACATTTGTCGTACTTAAGATCAATCCGGCTGTCGCTGCGATTCCTTTTCCACCTTTAAAGTTCAGATAAAATGGATAGTTGTGCCCAAGTACCGCACCCATCCCTGCATACATGGCAAGGAGTGGGAAAATGTCTGCGTAAGTCTTTCCGTAAATCAGGTAAACCATCACAACTGCAAAGACACATTTAAAGCAGTCTCCAAGAAGTGTGATAAGTCCCGCTTTGATTCCCATCGTGCGAAGAGCGTTAGTGCTTCCTGCATTGCCGCTTCCCTCTTTTCGGATATCAACTCCTTTCATCTTACCATAGATGTATCCTGTCTGGACCAGTCCAAATGCATACCCGATCAGTAGACATATAAAACGTTCCATTTTCTAATTATCCCTTTCTTTTCTTTCTCTCACAAAGAATTTTAGTGATGTTCCCTTGAAGCCAAAGGACTCTCTGATCTTATTCTCCAGATATCTCTGATAGGAGAAATGCATCAGTTCTTTATCATTGACAAAAATTACAAATGAAGGCGGCTTTACCGCTACCTGCGTCATATAATAGATCTTCAGACGCTTTCCTTTGTCTGACGGCGGCTGCTGCATTGCTGTTGCTTCCATCAGAATCTCATTAAGTACCCCTGTTGCAACACGCAGTGTCTGATTCTCAATGACCATATCAATCATATCGAACATTTTTGGAAGGCGCTGACCTGTCACTGCAGACACGTACATAATCTCTGCGTATGGCATAAATGAAAGGACACGGCGCACTTCATTCTCGTACTCACGCATGGTCTTATCATTTTTCTCAATAGCATCCCACTTATTTACCACAATGATAACACCTTTTCCACGCTCATGAGCAATTCCTGCCACCTTGGCATCCTGTTCTGTCACACCCTGAGTCGCATCAATTACGACAAGGACCACATCTGCACGCTCTACCGCTGTTACGGTACGGATAATACTGTATCGCTCCAGTTCCTCTTTAATCTTATTCTTTCTGCGAAGCCCTGCTGTATCAATAAAGACATATTCTTTTCCATTGTGCACGATCTCCGTATCAATGGCATCCCTTGTTGTTCCTGCAATGTCACTGACGATCACACGCTGCTCTCCAAGAAGCTTGTTAATAATAGAAGACTTACCTACGTTCGGTTTTCCTACAATTGCCACACGCGGACGAGAGTCCTCTTCCTCTTCTCCTGCATGCTCCGGGAAATGTTCGATCACCTTATCAAGCATATCTCCAAGTCCGAGTCTTGATGATGCAGAGATTGGCACTGGATCACCGATTCCAAGATTATAGAACTCATAAGTATCTGCCATATATTTATCAAAATTATCTACTTTGTTTACAACAAGAATGACCGGCTTTCCGCTTCTTCTTAACATATCTGCAACTTTAGAATCGGAATCCACAAGCCCCTGCTTTACATCTGTAATAAAAATAATAACATCTGATGTATCAATAGCAATCTGAGCCTGTTCACGCATCTGCGACAGAATAATGTCCTTGCTCTCCGGTTCAATACCACCGGTGTCGATCAATGTAAAATCTTTATCAAGCCAGCTGACATCTGCGTAGATTCGATCACGGGTAACTCCCGGTGTGTCTTTTACAATTGAAATCTTCTCTCCTGCCAGCGCATTAAAAAGTGTGGACTTACCCACATTCGGTCTACCCACAATCGCTACTACTGGTTTACTCATATATTTATCTCCATTTCTGTAAATATTCGATTTTTCATCTTATCCACTTGATTTTACAATATCTGCTTCAACTTGTAAAGTTTATAAAATAGAAAACATACCATTGACCTTACATAGGTAAAAATGATATAACTGTAATGTGAGTTATGTTAGAACAAAATATCATTAAAAAAAATGAAATATTTATATGTAACAGGAGAGCGTTATGAACAACATTACGATTAACAGTAACAGTAATGATATCAAGGAGATGGAAAAGCTTTTCCCAAGAGCCCCTCTGAAGATCATTGCTATGGAAGGCTGCAAAGAACTGGGACAGAAAGTGAATGACTATATTGTCAACTTTAGACAGTCCTCTTACCGTGAAGAATTAAAATCACCAATGTATGCAACTTATCTTCAGGACAATTATCTGGTAGATGCACATTGCCCACGTTTTGGAAGCGGTGAAGCAAAAGGTGTCCTGAACGAATCTGTCCGTGGAAAAGACCTGTTTATTATGACAGATGTATGTAATTACAGCCTGACATATTCCGTCAACGGATATGTGAACCACATGTCACCGGACGATCACTATCAGGATCTGAAACGTCTGATTTCCGCTGCTAATGGTAAGGAACACCGCCTTAACATTATTATGCCGTTTTTGTATGAGAGCCGTCAGCACAAACGTACAAAACGAGAGTCTCTGGACTGCGCTCTGGCACTTCAGGAACTGATCGATATGGGCGTAGATAATATCTTCACATTTGACGCCCACGATCCTCGTGTACAGAATGCAATCCCGCTTTATGGATTCGACAGCTTCAACCCGCCATATCAGTTCATGAAAGCACTGCTTCGCGCAGAACCAAACCTTTCTGTTGACCCGGATCACCTGATGATCATCAGCCCGGATGAAGGTGCAATGTCCCGTGCCGTATACTTCTCCAACGTTATCGGAGTTGACATGGGTATGTTCTACAAGAGACGTGATTATTCAACAGTCATAAATGGAAAGAACCCAATTGTAGCACATGAGTTCTTAGGTTCTGATATCAAAGGAAAATCTGTCATCATCATCGATGATATGATTTCTTCCGGCGAAAGTATGTTGGACGTAGCTAAACAGATGAAAGACCGTGGTGCAAAACAGGTATTTGTATGTACAACATTTGGTCTTTTTACAGATGGATTTGAGAAATTTGACGAATTCCATGAGAAAGGTTATATTGATCGCGTGATCACTACGAACCTGACTTACCTCCCACCTGCATTCTATGAGAGAGAATACTTCACAGTTGCAGATATGAGTAAATTCATCGCGCTGATCATCGATTCCATGAACCACGATGTATCTATCAGTTCTGTATTAAGTCCGACTGACAGATTACACGCTCTTCTTGAAAGACACAGAAAAGATTTAGCAGAGAAAAATTTATAGGATTTTTCTCATAATCAGATATATGTACATTTTTTAGACCGCCAGTTAATAGCTGGCGGTTCTATTTTTTCATGATTGGAAATAAGACTATGAACTTTTGAACGTCAAAAAAGGAATAGTTACAAGAATCTCTTCCATCACTATTCCTCTTTATATTTTGATTATGTTTGATCAACCTGCAATTGTACCAATTAACGAATCACACGTACTCTTAACACATCTTTGACTTTTGTAAGATCCTCGATAACACTGTCTGTCACATCAGAATCTATATCAATCATCGTATATGCATACGCACCTTTGCTTTTATTCGTCATATCTGCAATATTCATATTATCATCTGCAAGGATCTTCGTGAATTGTCCGATCATATTCGGTACATTATGGTGAAGTAATGTAATTCTTGTATTTTCACCTTTGACTCCCATGTCGCAGTCCGGATAGTTTACAGAATGCTGGATGTTACCATTTTCCAGATAATTTCTTACTTCTGCAACTGCCATCTTCGCACAGTTATCTTCAGACTCTTCTGTAGAAGCTCCAAGGTGTGGTGTGATAATTGCACCTTTGACTCCTGCCACGATTGGTGTTGGGAAATCTGTCACATAGTTCTTAACATGTCCGGAAACAAGTGCATCTACTACTGCCTCTTCATCAACCAGGACATTTCTTGCATAATTCAGAATGACAACACCATCTTTCATAAGACCAATCGCATTCTTGTCAATCATACCTTTTGTACTATCCATAGCCGGCACATGGATCGTAATATAATCACAATCTTTATAAAGCTCATCAACAGTCTTTGCATGATGAATATTTCTGGACAGTCTCCATGCTGCATCCACAGACAGATATGGATCATATCCGTAAACTTCCATTCCAAGATGTACGGCTGCATTGGCAACAAGAACACCAATGGCTCCAAGTCCAATGACTCCCAGCTTCTTACCTTCGATTTCGCAGCCGGCAAACTGTTTCTTTGCCTTTTCGGCATCTTTTAAGATATTGCCGTCTTCTTCATTCTCCTGGACCCAGTTGATTCCTCCTATGATATCACGAGACGCAAGAAGCATACCTGCGATCACAAGCTCTTTTACACCATTTGCATTTGCTCCCGGTGTGTTGAATACAACGATTCCCTGCTCCGCACATGTATCCAGAGGAATGTTATTAACTCCTGCTCCTGCTCTTCCAATAGCCTTTAAGTTTTTGTCAAACTCCATGTCATGCATAACTGCACTTCTTACGAGAAGCGCATCTGCACCTTCTGCAGTTTCAATCTTTGTATAATCTTCTGTAAAGTTATTCAATCCAATATCTGCGATTGGATTTAAGCAATGATATTTGTACATATTAAGCGTTCTCCTTTTCAAATTTCTTCATGAATTCGACTAATGCTTCCACGCCTTCGATTGGCATCGCGTTGTAAATACTAGCACGCATACCCCCGACAGTACGGTGCCCTTTTAAGTTTACAAATCCGGCTGCATCTGCTTCTTTGACGAATTTAGCCTCCAGATCTTTGTCACCAATTACAAATGGAACATTCATAAGAGAACGGTCTTTTGGTACAACAGTTCCTTTGAACATCTTGCTCTGATCCAGGTAATCATACAGAATCTTTGCTTTTTTCTCATTGTGTTCTTTCATTGCAGCAAGTCCGCCCTGTTTTTTCAACCATTTGAAGACTTTGCCGCAAATATAAATTCCATAACACGGAGGTGTGTTATAAAGAGAACCTTTGTCCGCCTGTGTTTTATATTTTAACATAGTCGGTGTGCCTGGAAGTACGTCATCACGGATCAAATCTTCACGGATAATTGCAATCACAACTCCGGCAGGTCCGATATTTTTCTGTACTCCACCATAGAGAACACCGTATTTTTCTACATCGTGAGGCTCTGACAGGAAACAGGAAGATACATCTGCAACCAGCGTCTTGCCTTTCGTATTCGGAAGTTCTTTGTACTTCGTTCCATAGATTGTATTATTCTCACAGATATATACGTAATCTGCATCGTCATCAATCGGAAGATCGGAACAATCCGGAATATAAGAAAATGTCTTATCTGCGGAAGATGCAATGACATTCACCTTGCCGTATTTTTCTGCCTCTTGTGCTGCTTTTTTCGACCACTGGCCTGTCACAATATAATCTGCGACACCATTTTTCATCAAGTTCATAGGAACTGCAGCGAACTGCTGGGATGCGCCTCCCTGCAAGAACAGTACCTTATAATTGTCCGGAATATTCAGTAAGTCTCTAAGATCTGCTTCTGCCTCATCGATAATATTCTGGAATACCTGAGAGCGGTGACTCATTTCCATCACGGACATTCCTGAACTCTGATAATCCAACATCTCTGATGCTGCTTCTTTAAGGACCTCCACCGGTAACATTGCCGGACCTGCTGAAAAATTGTACACTCTTCTCATAGTATTGCCTCCATTTCCCTTGCTCTTTTTGAGCTGTTAATTTGTTTATTATTTATTCTTCAAATCTGCTTCATCAAACGCTTCACTGATTGCCGCTCCAGGCGCAACCATTGGCCATACCTTATCATCACTGTCAATCTGACAATCGATGACAACTGGTCTTCCAAGATTCATTGCCTTTTCAAAAGCTGATTTAAATTCTTCCTGTGTTGTTGCGCGGATGCCTTCTGCACCCATTGCTTCTGCAAGTTTTACAAAATCTACTGCATCATTCAGTACTGTCGCAGAGTATCTCTGTCCGTAAAACAGATTCTGCCACTGTCGTACCATACCAAGAACGTGGTTGTTGATGACTACCTGAATCACTGGAATATTGTGACGGACTGCAGTTGCGATCTCATTCATATTCATTCTAAAGCAACCATCTCCTGCAATATTGACAACCACTTTGTCTTCTCTTCCACTCTTCGCTCCAAGAGCTGCGCCAAGACCATATCCCATGGTTCCAAGTCCTCCTGATGTCAGGAATGTTCTTGGTTTTGTATATTTATAAAACTGTGCTGCCCACATCTGATGCTGTCCGACCTCTGTAGAAATAATAGCCTCGCCCTTTGTCTGGCGATAAATCTCTTCTACTACGAACGGACCACTCAATACATCTTTATGATAAACTAGTGGATATTTTTCTTTGTATTCCTGAATTTTAGTCACCCATTCTGCATGATCCTGCTGTTCCAGGCGCTCATTCAATCTGTCAAGAACGACTTTTATGTCTCCTACAACACCTGCAGAAATCATCACATTTTTGTTCATCTCGGCAACATCTACATCAATCTGGATAATCTTTGCATTCTGTGCAAATTTCTGTGCATTTCCGGTTACACGGTCACTGAATCTTGCTCCGATCACAATCAGAAGATCACACTCACTGACACCGTAATTGGAAGTTTTTGTTCCATGCATTCCAAGCATTCCTGTATATAACGGGTCTGTTCCAGGAAATGCTCCCTTTCCCATAAGAGAATCTGTTACCGGTGCATCCACTTTTTTTGCAAATGTATAAAGTTCTTCGCTGGCTCCGGATAAAATTGCTCCTCCACCAACGAAGATATAAGGCTTCTTTGCCTCCTTTATCATCTCTACTGCTGTGTCAAGCTGTGTTTCACAGATATTCTGTGATGGCTCTACAGCTACAGGCTTTTCTTTTACATACTCTGCCTTATTTGCAGTGACATCTTTCGGAATATCAATCAGAACCGGACCCGGACGACCTTTTTTCGCAATGGCAAATGCCTTACGGATCGTCGCTGCCAGATTATTTACATCCTTTACAATAAAGTTATGCTTTGTAATTGGTAACGTAATTCCTGTAATATCAATCTCCTGGAAACTGTCTTTTCCAAGGAGGGAAACTCCTACATTACATGTGATTGCAACAATCGGAATGGAATCCATATATGCCGTAGCAATCCCTGTTACAAGATTCGTAGCTCCCGGTCCACTCGTTGCAAGACACACACCAACTTTACCTGTTGCTCTCGCATATCCGTCTGCTGCATGCGCTGCTCCCTGTTCGTGGGAAGTCAAGATATGCTTGATTTCATTCTGATGTTTATATAATTCATCGTACACATTTAAAATTGCTCCGCCAGGATACCCAAATACAGTATCCACGCCTTGCTCTTTCAAACATTCGATTACGATTTCTGATCCTGTCAACTGCATACTTTACAACTCCTGTTCTATCATTATTTAGCTTTCGGTACTTCCAGGATCGCTCCCCGGTTTCCGGATGTAACCATAGCTGCATATCTTGCAAGGTATCCGGTTGTAACCTTCGGCTCTCTTGGCTGCCATTTTTCTTTTCTCTTAGCCAGTTCTTCATCAGATACATCTAACTCAAGCTTCATGTTCGGGATATCAATCTTAATGATGTCTCCTTCTTCTACAAGTGCGATTGGTCCGCCAACTGCAGCCTCTGGTGAAACATGTCCAATAGATGCTCCTCTGGAAGCTCCACTGAAACGTCCGTCTGTGATCAGAGCAACACTGGAACCAAGTCCCATTCCTGCGATTGCAGAAGTCGGGTTCAACATCTCTCTCATACCAGGACCACCCTTTGGTCCTTCATAACGGATAACAACAACATCACCGTGGTTGATCTTGCCGCCTTTGATTGCTGTGATTGCATCTTCCTCACATTCGAAGACTCTTGCCGGTCCTTCATGTACAAGCATTTCATCTACTACTGCAGAACGCTTTACAACACTTCCGTCCGGTGCAAGATTTCCTTTTAATACTGCAAGTCCGCCTGTCTGGCTGTACGGATTGTCGATTGGACGGATAACCTCTGGATCTTTGTTCTGCACTCCTTCAATGTTCTCGCCTACTGTCTTACCTGTAACTGTCATGCAGTCTGTATGAAGCAGTCCTTTTTTGTTCAGTTCAGCCATAACCGCATAGACACCACCTGCCTCATTGAGATCCTCCATATAAGTCGGACCTGCCGGCGCAAGGTGGCAAAGGTTTGGAGTCTTTTTACTGATTCCATTTGCGAAATCAATCTCAAAATCCATACCAATCTCATGCGCGATTGCCGGAAGGTGAAGCATACTGTTTGTAGAACATCCAAGTGCCATATCAACCGTCAATGCATTCAAGATTGCATCCTCTGTCATAATATCTCTTGGACGGATATTTTTCTCCAATAATTCCATAACCTTCATACCTGCATGTTTTGCAAGACGGATTCTCTCAGAATATACAGCCGGGATTGTTCCGTTTCCACGAAGTCCCATTCCAAGCACTTCAGTCAGACAGTTCATACTGTTGGCTGTATACATACCAGAACAAGATCCGCATGTTGGACATACTTTGTTCTCAAATTCGCACAGATCTTCATCAGAAAGTGTTCCTGCTGCATTCGCTCCAACAGCCTCGAACATGCTGGAAAGACTTCTCTTCTGGCCTTTTACATGTCCTGCAAGCATCGGTCCTCCGCTGACAAAGATTGTCGGAATATTAATTCTGGCTGCTGCCATCAGAAGTCCCGGTACGTTCTTATCGCAGTTCGGAACCATAACAAGTGCATCGAACTGATGCGCCATTGCCATAGCCTCTGTAGAGTCTGCGATCAGATCTCTTGTTACAAGAGAATACTTCATTCCAATATGTCCCATCGCAATTCCATCACAGACTGCGATTGCCGGAAATACAACTGGTGTTCCGCCAGCCATTGCAACACCCTGTTTTACTGCATTTACGATCTTATCCAAATTCATATGTCCTGGAACGATTTCATTATAAGAACTTACAATACCAACTAATGGTCTGTCCATCTCTTCCTGTGTCATTCCCAGTGCATTAAAAAGGGAACGATGTGGTGCCTGCTGTTTTCCTTTTGTTACTGTATCACTTCTCATGTTTTTGTTCTCCTTTTTGTATTATTCTTTCATACCACACTTTATTCTATATATTTGCTGCGATTTCATCACCCATCCGGGCTGTTCCGATCTGAGTCTTTCCTTCAGACATGATATCAATGGTACGATATCCATCTTTTAATACTTTTGCCACAGATGCCTCAATTGCGTCTGCTTCTTTGTCAAGGTCAAAACTAAATCTTAACATCATTGCTGCGGAAAGAATTGCTGCAATTGGGTTTGCGATTCCCTGTCCTGCAATATCCGGTGCAGATCCGCCGCTTGGCTCATAAAGGCCAAATTTTGTCTCGTTCAGGCTTGCGCTTGCAAGCATTCCGATGGATCCTGTGATCATACTTGCCTCGTCAGAAAGAATATCTCCGAACATGTTCTCTGTCAGGATAACATCGAACTGTTTCGGGTCTTTCACCAACTGCATTGCACTGTTATCTACAAGCATGTGCTCCAAAGTTACTTCCGGGTAATCCTTTGCAACTTCTTCCACTACTTTTCTCCAGAGTCTGGAAGAATCCAGAACATTTGCTTTATCTACACTTGTAACTTTCTTTCTACGCTTCATTGCAATGTCAAATGCTCTCTTTGCAATTCTGCGGATTTCATTCTCATTATATGTAAGACTGTCAAATGCAGTCATCACTCCGTCGACTTCTTCGGTCTTTCTCTCTCCAAAGTAAAGTCCACCGGTAAGCTCTCTCATAATCATCAGATCAAATCCGCCTTCTGTAATCTCCTCTTTCAATGGACATGCACCTTTCAATTCATCGTAAAGAATTGCCGGTCTTAAATTTGCAAAAAGATTCAACTCTTTACGGATACGGAGAAGTCCTGCCTCCGGTCTTTTAGATGGCTCTAATTTGTACCATGGTGATGTACTTGTGTTTCCACCGATAGATCCCATCAGAACTGCATCGCAGGATTTTGCCTCTGCTACTGTCTCATCTGTAAGAGGAACACCATGCACATCGATGGAAGCTCCACCCATCAGTAACTGTCTGTACTCTATATTATGACCGTAACGCTTAGCTACTTTATCTAATACTTTCATCGCCTCTGTTACGATTTCCGGGCCAATTCCGTCCCCTTTGATCACGCCAATTTTTAAATTCATATGTATCTTCCTTCCTAAACTAGTGCTGCAAAAAATCTATGCTTTTTATATTAGCCTATTTTTTAACAGATTTCAATACTTTAATACACTAAAACCGCAAAAAGAGAAAAAAAATTCCGAACAGACATATTATCTCTACCTGTTCGGAATTCTGTACAAAATTAACCACTTAATTTGTAAAATTATTTTCTTCTTTTTCTCATCATAAGTGTAACGACTGTTGCAGCTCCTGCTACAAGAAGAGTTACAAGATAAAGAGCGTAGTTTGCTGTGTCAGCAGTCTTAGGCGCTTTTTTCGCATTATCTGTTGTATCAGACACTTTTTTGATGGTAGGTGTGTTTGTATTGTTTTTATTATTATCTACAACTACACCTTTGTTGTCATCTTTATTGTTATCATCTTTACCACTATTACCCGGATCCTCACCTGGATTTGGTTTTGGTTCTGGATTTGGTTCTGGATTTGGTTTTGGTTCTGGTTCTGGATTTGGTTTTGGTTCTGGATTTGGTTCTGGATTTGGTTCTGGATTTGGTTTATCCGGTGTCTTAGCTGCTTTTATCACAACAATTCCATAAGCAATAATCGGGTAATACTCATCGCTTCCTGGATAAGTGGCAGCGACATAATAATATCCTTCTTCTGTTGGAGCCTCTGATGATGCATAATATGTATCATCTGCTAATACACCTACATAAAACATATCTGCTTCTGCAACCTTGCTATTGCCAATAGTAGCATAAACTCCTGCAGAAAGTCCATGTGGCTTACCGTCATAAGTCACTTCCTGTACCGGACTTCCGTTGAACTTGATGTATGTACTCTTTGTAGCATCTGCATATACACCACTGTTCTGAAGCTCTGCTGCCTTTTCTTTTAATGTAGCAATCACTTTACTGTTCAATCCTGAGTCTTCAATGCTATAGCCTGAGACAGATGGAATTGACACACCGGAAAGCGAATTGCTGATATTCTTATCAGTAGCAAATGTGCTTACAGATGTCATTCCCACTGTAAGTGTTGTTGCAAGTGAAAGCACAAGTACTTTCGTTAATTTCTTTTTCACTTTTGGTTCCCCCTATTATTATATTATCCTTAGCATATATCCCTAATCATCTAGTACTAAATTAAATAATACCATTTTTTTTTTTTTTTCAACTGTTTTATTCTATTTTTCAAATTATTCATTTTTTTCAAGTTTTTCACTTTTTCAAGTTTTTGATTTAAAATATTATATATCAGATATGAACACTTCACAAGAAAATTTTCAAAGCATTCTTGCGTACGCAGTAAGAAGACATGACCTTTCGGCCATGTCTTCTTAAAATCAATAAAGTATTTTATTTTTTGATAAATGCTTCTTTCTTCGCAGATGCAGGTGTCGGAAGTTCCGGATTTTCTGTTCCCTTTGGAACAAGTTTAATCTGAAGTGCTTCCAAACGATAAGCATAGCCTTCTGTTCCTGATTTTTCTCCGTTCTTAGCCCATCCAAGCCATCCAAAGTTTTCAGCATGTACTCTGTAATATACATCGTACTTCTCAGCAATATCTCCTGAAAGTTTAATCTGAATTGCCTCTAATCTAAGACTCTTTCCAGTTGTACCTGATAATTCTCCGGTCTTCTTCCAGCTCTTCTCCCATCCGATATTCTCGATATGGGATTTATATTCGATTTTTCCCTCAGAAGCCATTGTTGATGGAAGTTTAATACGGATAGACTCCATACGTTTTGCCTGTCCACTTGTTCCTGCCATTGCTCCATCATATACATAATCTTGTGTTCCAATATCCTGTACATGTGTCTGGTAACCAACAAGTCTTGCTTCCATAGCCTTATCTGTAGAGCCTACATTTTTAGGTGGTTTTTCACCCTTCGGAACTAACTTAATCCTAATTGCTTCCAGTCGGTAAGCGTATCCTGCTGTTCCGGCCTGTTCACCGTTCTTAGCCCATCCGAGCCATCCAACATTCTGAGCATGTACACAATAGTAGATATCATAGTTATCAGCGACTTTACCTGACAGTTTTATTTGGATTGCTTCCAGACGTTTTGCCTTTCCGCTTGTTCCCGAAAGAGCTCCATCTTCTGCCCATTTGCTTTCCCATCCAATATCCTGGATATGTGTACGATATTGAACAGATCCTGATACACCGTCTGGTAATTTAATCTTAATAGCTTCTAATCGTTTACATTCACCAACTGTTCCGGAATCCATTCCATCTTTCTTCCACTTACTCAGGTCAGCCTCATCTTTCGCGTCTACTTCCCATCCATAATCTTGACGGTGAACTTCGTAGTAGATAGAAAGTTTTGTTTTCTTTTCAGCTGTTTCTGTAAATTCTTTACCACTTTCATCTTTATATGTGGCTTTTGCTGTGTAAGTAACCTGACCATCGTTTTCTTCTTTTGTTACTTCTGCCTCTACTTCATGAGAATCTTTACAACGGCTGCATACAAATGTTGCTTTTGCTGTATATCCATTCTCTTTGTCAGCTGTCCATTTCCATCCATCCTTCTCGGAAACTTTGTAATCATGGCCAAGTGCTGTACCCTCTTCAACCTTTGTATCTGTACGCTCTGTACCATCCTCAAATTTTGCAGTAGCTGTATAAGTAACCTTTCCAGCTTCTGTACAGCTTGCTCCTTCTGATTTTTCATCTACATCTGCTTTAATTGTCTCTACATGAGATGCATCATTTTTGCAAACACGAGAGGCTGTTGCTGTATAGGTGTTATTATCACCCTTTGTCCAATTAAAGGTTGGCTCACCATATTTATGGCCCAGTTTATCAAGTTTTACTTCTTTCTTGCTTGTAAGAGTACCGATTGTTGCGCTTCCATCTGCATTCTTCACTTCTACAGTTGCAATCCAGACTTCTACTCCGTCTTTCTCGCAAGTTGCTGCCTTGCTCTGTGATTCATCTTTTTCAACAACCGGAGTTCCAATCTGCTCTGTCTTCGGCTCATCACCGCAGACATCACATTTTACATCTTTTACAGTGACATCATACTTACCATCCGCATTTTTCTCCTTAGACCACTCGATGGTACTTGAATATGTATGCTGACCTTTTTTGCCTGTAACTGTTGCTGTTGCTGTGTACTTCACTCCAGCATCTGTCTTGCCGGCTGCTACGTAAACAGTAGAAGCTCCGTTCTCATCCTCACAGCTTCCAACAGAAGTTGTCTTTTTCGGATCGATATCTGCCGTCACTTTTTCATCTAATGTTTTTTCAATAGAATTATAGTTTGCTTTGTTGCCATCATTTGTATCTTTGCTAAGCAGACAATCCAATTTGTCTTTCTTTGCGTAGCAGGAATCACACTTCAGATTCTGGAATGTGATCTGAGTATGATCATCACTGATCGACGCATCTGTTGCAGTATAAGCATGACCTTCCTTTGCATCCTTGGCAGCGGCTTCATATTTTGCAAGTCGCTCATTATAGTCATCCTCTGTACCCATCATAGAACTTAATTTTGATTTTACAGGTTTTGTGATGCAGTCTCCGCACTCTGGGCACACGTAGTTAACACCTGTGTTGAAGTTTCCTTTATCATCTTTTTTTGTATAGTATACTTCATTAAACTCAATATAATGATGTTCGTGAGCAGTACCTTCCTGAGTCTTGCGTGTTCCTGCTTCAATCAATCCGCAGTTTTTACAACGCCTCTCTGTAAATGCATCACGCCCGCATGTTGCAGCTATAGATTTTGGAACAAACTGATGAGAGTCTCCAGTCAATTCACTCATCTTTGTTGTCTCAACAAAGTTTGCAGACCACATAAACTCATCATTATCATTGGTCGGATTCCCCATATAGTTCTGCAATTTCTTGTAGTTTGTATAGTTCGGGTTATAATCCGTCTCTTCAAATTCATATCCCTGGCTGTTATGATCTGAAATATTTTTCTTACCGGAAATGAATCCAAGATTTGTTGCGATAGAAACATATAATGTTCCATCTTCTTTAATTGTTACTCCTGCAATTGGATGATTTTCTACTGTAAATGTAGCATTGCTTTCATCTTGCGTTACTGTAAATGCCATACCACCAAACAGCTTTGAAAAATCACGTGTTGCAGACACTGTATTGTATTCTTTTACTGTTGCTACTTCTCCAGTTTTAAGATCATATGACATCAGATCGTTGGATACATTGAAGTAGAGTTTACCATTGTAATAAGCTGCTGTCAGTCCAAGAGAAGGATAGATCTTCTGCTCAGCTTTGAACTGCTCATACAGTTTTGTAAGCGATTCATCCTTCTGCATCTTTCCATCTTTCAGAACTGTAACAACATTCTGTTCTTTGCCATCAGCGTCTGTTTCCTTATCGGTAAAGTTAATCAATGTCTCGTAATCACTGTCTGCATCTTTATCGGATACTACGTCCTTATCTGTTATTTTATGACGAACCAGCTTATACTCCGTAGCTTTCGTGCCACTGCTTGAACTTGAGCTTGATCCCATATTTGACATGCTGTCTGCTCGTGCAAACAAATCTGTAGAATCATACAGGTAGTACATGTATGTTCCGTCAGAATATACGTTACTTGCCGCACGGGCTACCCATGCTTTTTCGTAAGACTGGTCTGTTGCTGCCTTTCTGTACAGTGTCCGAAGTCCATCACCAGGTTTTGTCGGATCCATGTTTCCGTCATACAGCTTTCTTGCGCTTGTATCACTGAACAAGAAGAATACGTGGTTCATATCGCCATCTGTCTCAACACGATCACGGCTCATAACCTCTGTGTATACATCTGTATAACATGCATCCACATAATACCATTTTCCATTTAACCTTACTGCATTCCAGTAGTGGTCGGATCCAAAGTCCGGATCTTCCTCACCAAACATAGAAACACTTGACTTAAATGTAATTCTTACAAGGTCTACGGTATATCCGGCATCAATATTAATATTGCCATCTTTATCATAATACAGCTCTTCTGCTGTTTTCCAGTTACTACTAGCATATAATACGTCTTCGCTTGCATTTGGATTCCTCAGATAAACTGTTTTATCCAGGCACTGTACCAAATATGCATATGCTTTAGAATATCCAAGACATACAGATTTGCCAAATCCAAAGGCTCCAATATGAGAACCTTCCCAGTAATTAACAACACCATCTGTCATCTGAGTTGCAGCCTGCTCTGTCAAAATCGGGATTCCATCATTAGCAGTTGTCTCGTTCGTTCCATCTTGATTCAAATCAAGAACTTTTTCCGTAGCCATCATATTCTGAGTCATCTGCTCTATAGTTACTGGATTGCCGTCATTATTGACATCTACACCTTCATTTTCTGCAGTTTTGATGAAATCATCGGCACCTGCTTTCAGCTGGTCTGCTACATCGTTACCAAATTCCCTTCTTGCAAATCCATCCGGATCCGCATCAATGGCATCCTTATTTGTTTCTACATAAGCTTTTGCCTTTTCTTGTGCAGCATCTTTTTCTTCATCAGTCGCATCACTCTCAGCTTTTCCTAATGACTGCTGATACTTGATATTCTGAATTGCATTTTCATAATAGCTCTTTCTAAAACCATCTTTAATGCCGTCAGCAAACTGATCATGGAAAGTCTGAGTAATCTGCTTCTTATACATCTCAGTAAAAATAGGTTTTATATCATTGTAATGTTCTGGCTTTTCAGCTGTAGGAGAATACATTGGCTGCTCATCCGCTGATTTTCCACTGTTCATGATATAAGCCATGTCAAATGTATTATGATGTGCAAGCCAGTCATTCAATACAAGAAGCTTCTGAGCATCTGTTTTAGCTTCTGAATCTTTAACAGCCTGCAGTGCATCTGTTCTTGCCTGCTCAATCTCTTTTCTATAATACTCTACACCTTTTTCATCACCATACTTAAATGTGAGAATCGTTCCAGTCAGATCATCATAGGTGACCGTTCCATTTCTGACATCATCTACAGATTGTCCGGCAAGTGCCAGCATTTCCCCGAGAACTCCTAATTTATCATCGCTGTCATTAAAGTCCAGAAAGAATGGTGTCTGTACTCCAAGTAAATCAGCATTGTTTGTCCAGTTTTCCTGGTACTGCTGGTACAGACCTAAAACTGTTTGAATCTGTTCCTCTGACAGACCATTCTTCTCTTCTTCTGCGTATGTAGCGATTGCTTTGGCATCATCATTTTCGATTCCTTCCTCGCCACCTACAATCTCCAGATTTTCAAGTTCTTTACGAAGGCCTTTGATTGCAGGATCATTCTCGTCAATCTTAACGTCTTTTGTAAGCGCTTCTGCAACTGCTGCATTGGCACCCTGGAACTTGATTGCAGGAATTGCAATAGATGTACCAGCAACGGTAACATCCGTGCCATCTACAACAGTCTGTGCTGCATTGCCAGCCTGCGTCGCTGCATTATCTGTTTTCTGTGCTGTATCATCTGCTTTTGCCTCATCCTGTTTTGTATCGGCCTGATCTGCAGACGCATCTGCTTCATTGTTCACAGTATCCTCTTGTTTTACTTCTTCATTTGCATCCTGCTCTACAGCAGCTTCAGTCCCTTGCTCCGGTGCAGCATATACTGTTGACGGAACAACACTGAATACCATCATTGTAGAGAGAAGTAAACTTAAAAGCTTTTTGTTTCTCTTACTCATACTGTTTTTCCTTTCTTTAGCATCATTATTTTTCCATTAAAAATTATGATTTTCTGATTTTTTGCATCACTCCTTTTCCCACTAACAGCTTATTCATACTCCTCCCCTATTTATATGCGTTGCAATTACTCCAGGTCTCTTTGCCCTGTTGCAAAAAGAAAAGCAAACCACATTTTTTAACCCCTCTCCTTTTTACAAAATGTCTCATTCATTGCTTGCCTTACGACAGGGTAAGGTAGGCAGTAATGAAATATCGTCTAATGATTAATGGAGTGCTTGCATGAATGAAGAAACTGTTTTGGAAACTTCAAAAAATAGTAATGAAGATATATCATCTTCTGAAACTTCTAACTTAGATAATAGTCAAGAAGTTCATACGTCTGAACCCGTACAAGTTCAAGATTATACTGAGTTGTTGGAACAGGTACAACAAATTAATCAAAAACTTGATAATATCACAAATCTTTCTATTGTCTGTATGGTCGGCGTTGGAATGATTGTTGGTATAATTGCATGTAATATTTTTTCAAAATATTTTAAATCTTAAGGGGAGTTTTAAATGGATATATTAAATTTGCCATTAGAAGAACTCGGTAAACTATTTGTGTCTTGTATTCCCATTGGTTTTTTTATTGGTTGCTTTCCGATGTTTATTGGTTATGCAATATGTGGGATTATAAGTATATTTAAAAAAATTTAGAAAGGAGAGTCTTGGCATGGAAGGAGTTATCACTGCTTTAGAAACATCTTTGACAACTGTTTCTGAATCTTGTCTTACAATGATTAGTAAAGCGTTACCGCTTGCGCTTCCTATCGTTGGTGCTGTTGTCGTTATTGGCGTTGGTATTGCAATTTTTAGAAAAGTCGTTTCTAAGTAATTTTTAAGCTAAGCATTGAATTTTATGAATGAAGTTAATTCTTTGCAGACTAGTCTAAATGGTACTATTTCACTTATGTTTGATACTATGACGCCTATGGTTAAAGCTATGCTTGTTTCTATTGGAAATATAATTGGTATTGCTATCACGGTGTTTACTTGTATTTTATTCGCTAAAATTTTTCGCGCTATAATAATGCTTGTGTATGATTTTAGCCGTGGTACTATTTTTATTGACAAAAACAAGTTTACGTTTTTAAGTAGCTCGTATTATTTTGGTATTCATAGGTAAAGTTATACGTTTGGAGGGGAAAGAGGTTGGAATAATCCAGCCTCTTTCTTTTTATTCGAAAGGAAGTGAGAAATTGAACAAGAAAATAAAAAGGATTATTCCTTTTATATTGGTTGCTGTATTAACAAGTTCTTTTGTAATGGCGAATTATAATAAAGCACGTGAAGCAAAAGCAGCGTTTGTGGTTGATGATATTGCTCTTATGATTGCTCTTTTTGCTATGTGTGGAATTACTTATACTGGTCTTGAGTATTATTATGCAAACGGTCAATGGTTGGATGAAAATGATAGTCCTGTTGCTGACAATGATACTAAAAAAGAGCTTGATGGACTTCTCGATAGGTCAAAAAAACATTGGGATGAAGAAGTTAGGAAAAAAGCTATAGCGCAAGGGTTGATTGATGAAGATGGTAATATATTAAACGGTGGTTCGGGTGGTTCTAGTGGTTCGGATGATGATAATAATAAATTTCCTACTTGGGAAAAGTTAAAAGAAAAAGTAGCAAAAAATGGCGGTAATGTTGCTCTTTCTGTTGCTTCTCTTATGCCTTTTGTCGCTCTTTATAGTTATGGTGCTTTAAGGGATTCGGGAGCTGATTTAGCCGACAATCTTGTTGATGACGGATTAAATATAGATATGAGTTATATAAATTCTAGTACTGTTGCTTATGTATATGGTAAAGAATATTCTGTCTTTGTCGGTTCGGGGGATAGTGGTATTGTTTATTCTGATAAATCTGCTTGTATTTGTAATAGGAATGGTTCTTTAAAATTATGTATTATGAGTGGTGCTAATTCTTCTCTTGCAATTTTTAAAAATGGTTCTTTTGTTAGGAATTCAAACATGACGGGTTTTAAAGGTTATATTAATTCATATAAAGATATGGATATTTTTGATGTTCGTGGACATTTAAAAACTTATTATCCTACTTTTGATGATTTGGATGAAGCGTATAATTATCTTTCTAGTTGTTCTAATAACAATACTTTTAACCCTGTCACAATTGGTCAAGATTCTTCTTTGCGTGATGCCATGAAAGCAAATGGTGATTATCCTACTTCACCGATTCATAGTAGTGCTAAGTTACCGACTACGGATAAATTGAAAGAGCTTATTAAAAATTTAAAAAGTACGACAGATGATAATGACGCTAGGCAAAATACTGTAGATGATTTTATTGACGATTTAACAAAATCTGATGATACTGGTAGTGAAAATCCAAATCCTACACCTACGCCCAATCCAAATCCCGGTCCTAGTAACCCTGATAGTGGTGGTGGCAGTGATAATACTGGGGATTCAGATATTGATAAAGGTTCTTTTGTCCGTGATTTGCGTCTTGTTTTTCCTTTTTGCATTCCGTTTGATTTGATAGACTGTATTCGTTTATTTAATGCTGAACCCGTAACGCCAAAAGTAGAACTACCTATTCATTTTCCGATTGTTGATGTTGATTATACTTTTACAATTGATTTAAAAGACTTTGATGGTGTTGCTAAAATATGTCGGTCTATGTTTATGATTCTTTTTATAATCGGTCTTGTTCTTGCAACTCGTCCGTTGATAAGGGGGTAGATTATGAGTTTTATGAAAGAAATTGTAACAACTTTTTTAGATTGGGTTTTGAAGCTTTTACCTAGTAGCCCATTTACCCAATTTATTGAAGCGTGTTCCGATATGCCTTATCTTGGTTGGCTTAATTGGTTTGTGCCTGTAAGTCAGATGATTGCTGTTGGTGAGGCTTGGTTAGTTTCTATAGGTCTTTTTTATATGTATTCAATTGTTTTACGTTGGATTAAGGCTATAGAATAGGGGTGTTTTTTATGTGGTTTGATGATGATTGTAGAAATACTTGTTCTAATTGTAAATACGGCAATCGTGATATTTCTTGTAGATATTGCGATAACTGTTTTTTGACATATTCTTTTACAGGTGAAAAATATTCTAATTGGGAAAAAATCGAAAGAGGTAAATTATATGATTTATTTATACAGTGGAACGCCAGGTTCGGGAAAATCTTTACACACTGCAAGCGTTATTTATCATACATTAAAAAGGGGACTTCCCGTTATTGCTAACTTTCCTATTAATTTGGAACGTATTAAGGGGCGCAAGGGGAAATTTGTTGAAAAAGATAACTCTTCTCTTAATCCTCAATTTTTGATTGATTATGCAAAAGAATTTTTCAAAGGTAAACCGATTAAAGAGGGCAAGCTTTTATTGATTATTGATGAATGTCAATTGATGTTTAATGCTCGTGAATGGAATGTAAAGGGGCGTTCTGACTGGTTATCTTTTTTTACTCAGCATAGAAAATACGGTTATGACGTTATACTTGTTGCGCAATTTGACCGCATGATTGATAGACAGATTCGTTCTTTAATTGAGTATGAACAGATTCATAGAAAAGTTAGTAATTTCGGCATAAAAGGAAAGATACTTTCTTTATGTTCGGGTGGCAATCTTTTTGTTTCTGTAAAGGTATGGTATCCAATGAACGAAAAAGTCGGCAGTGAGTTTTTTCATGCTCACAAGCGTTATTATAGCTTGTATGATACGTTCGGTTCGTTTGCTTCTGCTGTAGATGTGGGGACTAAGGGGGCTCCCACATCTACGGCAGAAATAAACAATTCTGACGATTCAAGCGAAGCTTTACAGGCGCTTGCGCTACTTGACAATAGCAACACTTAACACTCACTAGGGGAAAGCTTATGGGTAGTTACAATTTAAAAGTTTATGAATATGCTACGGGTGTTCAACTTCGTTTGTATAATCAGACTTTGATATATTCAGAAAAAAATCAGTCTGTGCCATTGATTAGTTCAATTGATGAAGCAGATAAAAAAGTTCACACGTGTGAACTTTCGGAAGAACGCAAAGAACGTAGTTGTCAAGTGTCTGCTTCTCGTACTATTTCTACACTGTATGAGATAGCAAGGGCGAATATATGGGAGTATTTTGTTACATTTACATTTAATCGTCAAAAAATTGATTCTAGTAATTATGATTTATTATCGGATAAAGTTAGCAAGTGGTTGAATAATTTACGCTCTCGATATGCTCCCGATTTAAAGTATCTACTTGTTCCCGAACTGCATAAAGACGGGGTGCATTATCATTTTCATGCTTTAATCGCTAATACTGGAAATATTCAGTTTATTGATAGTGGCATAAAGCATAATGACAATATTATTTATAATATTGGGAACTGGAAGTTCGGCTTTACAACTGCTTCAAAAGTTATTGATAGTGCTAGAGCATCTTCCTATATTACAAAGTATATCACTAAAGATTTATGTTCTGTTACCAAATTTAAGAAACGGTATTGGACTAGTCGCAATTGTGACCGTCCGAAAGTTCGTACTTATTGTTTACCATATGAAGAAATCGGAAAGTTTCTTGATGATAACATACATCTTTTACAATATACGAAAGAAGTTGTAATTGATTCATGTGGATTAGCAGTAACTTACATTGAAATGAAAAAGGAGTAAATAATGGATAATATTGAAAAATTATTGAGATTAAGAACGGGCGCTGAAGCTATGCAATATTTAAAGATGCATAATAAGGATATCAAAAAAGTTTACAGTGATGTGAATTTTATAGGAATGATTCAATGTATCAATCAAGAGTTAGAGTTTCAATCTTTACCGTTCAGAGAGCTTACTGATGAAGAATATCGAGAGGTATCAAATATCTTTTCTTGACTTGTTCTTGTCCTATGTTACAATATTAATATAATATCATTTATGGGGGTTTTGTGTTATGAGTTTAATTGAGCGCGATTATATGGGTGAGAGTTCAGAAGAAAGAAAAAAAGCTCGTTCTTCAAGGATTGAGCGCGAAAATAGAAAGACTGAATTATGGAGATTATATGGAAAAAAACGCAAAACCATTTTTGATAAAATGAAAATAAGAAAACTTGAAAAATTAAATTTGCAAGATGCTGACAACTAGCAATTGCATAGAAAAACAAATCACGTCAATGATTATGAAATAACAACGCTTGTCATTGACGTGATTTTTTTCTGTGCTAAAATTCGCATAAAAGGGGAAGTCTGTCAATGAAGAATAAATATTTAACAGAGCGTGAACGGTATCAGATAGAAGCTCTTTATAGACAAGGGCATAGTGTAAAAGAAATAGCTTCTGCATTGGATAGATGCAAAGCAACTATATATAATGAATTAAAGAGAGGCATGACTACGTTGCGTGATGGTAGCACTTGGAAAGATTATACTACTTATTGCGCTGATGTAGCGCATGAAAAAGCTGTATACAATGCTACTGCAAAGGGGCGTGATTTAAAAGTTGGAAATGACTATGAATTTATTGAATTTGTTAAAAAGATGCTACTAGAGGAAAAATATAGTCCTTATGCAGTTTTAGAGCATATCAAAGAATTTCAATTAGAATTTAAGACATCAGTATGTAAAAATACGATTTACAATTATATTCGTCTTGGATTAATTGAGGGTGTGACTATGCAGTCTTTGCCTTGTCCACGAAAAACACAAAAACGTGAAAAATTAACACGTAGAAAAGTATCATTAAATAATAGCGTCTGCCAGTCAATTGAGGATAGAGATAAAGCTGTTCTTGACCGTGATGAATATGGGCATTGGGAAATGGATACGGTAGTGTCGGGACGTGGTGGGAAAGGAGTATTATTAGTATTTACTGAACGTATGACGCGCGAAGAAGAAATTTATATGATTGATTCTAAATCTATGCAAGATGTTACTAATTGCATTAATCAGATTGAACAGGCTATTGGTCTTGAAAAATTCAGACAACGATATAAAACAATTACCTGTGATAATGGCGTTGAATTTCTTGACACAAATGGTATTGTTTCTTCTGTTTTTGAAGATGAAAAAAGAACAGAACTTTATTATTGTCACCCATATAGAAGTTGTGAAAGAGGGAGCAACGAAAATGCAAATAAGCTAATAAGGCGTTGGATTCCAAAAGGGGCGAATATTTCAACGTATACAGATGATTATATTAAGCATGTACAGAAATGGATAAACAACTATCCTCGCAAGTTATTTGACGGATTATCTAGTAATCAATATCGGGCATTATTAACGTTTTAAAAGTTCATACGTGTGAACTCTGTTCGCGGAAAAAGCACGGGAAAAGCTATAACTTTTCTCGCGCTTGCTTTCCATGCGCTAGCATGGTCAAAATGCATAATTTAAATTCTTCTTAAGACGTATTTTTTGTATATTTTGCTATTTCGTGCGTTTTTGTATTAATTTTCTAATTTCCTATTGACTTTTTCACCCCTGCCTCATTATTTCTCATGAGACAAGGGTTTCTTTACTTTCATTATGCTACGGATGATTTTTCTTTTTCTTTCTCAGCAAGGATTGCTGCTGTAAGTTCTTTTCTGTTTGTCTTAAAGTGGAAGAATGGTCTTTCTGTAATCACACGTATTTCAACCGGATATTCATAATCTTCCAGAGCGTCTGCCAGACCTGCTTTCACCTCATCAAGAGTCTTTGTTCCATCAAGAATCACATAGAAGTAAGGAAGGAAGTATTCCTCATGCTCCTGATCCGGCACAAAGCAGAAGAATCCGTCTGCAACTCCCGGAACACGCACAGCTTTTGTCTCCATTCGCATCATATATAGCTCCCCGCCGCCATAACGTTTCGTTGTTCCACGGCCAAGAATATATACAATTCCATGTTCATTAATATATGCTTTATCTCCTGTATGAAGCCAGCATTTTCCATCCGGATGGTTAATCAGTGTACGCTCTGTCATCTCAGCTCCCATCCAACCGCCATAATGAAGCATCATGGCAGGACCTGTCATGCACAATTCTCCAATTTCTCCATAGCTTAACTCTTCCAGATCATCTGAAAATACACTCATAACTGTGGCAGGCATTGGCATACCTACACAGCCATCTACTAGCGGAAACATTGGATTTGGCAGTGTAAAGTTTGAACATCCTTCGCTCTGTCCATATCCTGCACTTAATGTAGCTGTTACTTTATGTTTATGGAAGAAAGCTTCTACTTCCTGTGTCTTTCTCTCATTCATTGCTTCAGCTCCAGTACCCAGTGTTCTAAGATGGGACATGTCATAATCCTCTGGAATTCTGTCACTCTTCATGAGCATCTCACACAACATAGGAACTAATGCCCAGAAGTTTGGTTTCTGCTCCATAAATGCAATATCAATGTCTTCCAGAGGGCAAAACGGATCCAGCACTACATTCAATCCTGCTGACATCGGGAACAGTGTCATAGATACTGTAACTGCAATCAATGCCGGTGGCAGAATTGGAAGCCACCATTTTTCCTGTACATCTGATGGTGGAATAAAGATGGACATCTGGAATGCCACTGCCACCACATTTGCAGAGGAATGGATGACCAGTTTTGAAATTCCGGTAAATCCACTTGTATATGCTCCAAATACCGGTCTGTCTGGATTTCTTTCAGCCATATAATCTTCATGATAATCTTTTCCTAATTCAAGGAATTCTTTCCATGTAAGATCTCCTTCTGTTTTTTCTGTATTCTTTGGATATCTTGACGCAATCTCTTTCTTTGTATATTCCGGCATTGCATCTTTTTTTGCATAATCATATGGAGAAATCTTGATCATACGTGTCATTGGTGTTGTTGCACGGAACAATTCTTCATCTTCTTTCGATGTATAGTCCATAACAAATGCTGTATCTGCTTTTGATTTTCTGATTGCAAAGCAAAGCTCTTCCGGGATATCGTCACGACAGATAATAGTTGCCCCGATTCTCTCTGCTGCCATTAATAAAATATAATGTGCAGGAACACTCTGCAAGAATAGTGGAATTCTTCTTCCATCCCCATATCCCAGAACCTTTAATGATCTGGCTGCTTTGTCAACCTCTTCCCAAAGCGTCTTCCATGTAATTTTATTTCCATAATATTCAAACGCAATTCTATTTTCATCCTGGTTTTTAAATTTCAAGAATTCCTCGATTGTCATCTTCGGAACCTCTACGTTACGCAACTGCTCCGGATAGAACTGAAGCCATGGCTTGTCAACACTTGGTTTACCTGTTAAGTTCATTTTTGTATTTTCCATTTTTTTCTTTCTTCTCCCTGTAAAATAGATTCATTTTAAACTTGTGATATTGTAGCATGTAAAATATTTCCAAACAATAGATTCAATTGTTTCTGCATATTGTCTCATTTGAATCATTTTTTTCAAGATTTTGTCTTTGTTCAAGATTCTCGTTTCTTTTCTTGTTTTATCCGTTTAAATAAGCTAAACTTAATATATATAAGATAAAGGGATATTAATTATGAAAGAGAAAAATCGTTTCAGTGTTCTTTTAGAACACCTGACATCTATGGCTAATCTTAAAAATTACACAATTGCCAAAGCTGTTCAATATGACGAATCCTATATCAGCAAGTGGATCAGCGGCAAACTTCTTCCCGCTGAGAAAAACCATGAGATTATTTTTCAGAATATCAGCGAGTGTATTGTGAATTCCTTGAATCCTGACACAATCTCTATGTTTCTTCAAGAATACCAGGTACGCAACCTTCAAGATTTGAAAATTGCTATTTACGATAACCTGGAGGCTGAATATACCTATGTAAAAGAGCTTCGTTCTTCTACCGGTTCTGAAGTTGCCTCAAAGATATCATACTATCCAGAACTTACTTTGGATCAGTTCATTTTTAAAATGAAACATCCGTCTCTCAGAAAAGTTCAGGCTTTAAATATTTATGCCATGGTGGATATTCTGAATGTAGATTTGAATTATCAGATGATGATTACCGAATTAAACGGTCTCCACAATGACCGCGGACTTGTCCTTCCAGGGGTACATTTTTCATTAATGATCGATCTTGACACACAAAACCTGAGCAGTACTTATATTGCAAGTTTTCTGACAAATGTACTGTCTAATCTTTCTAATATTGATTTTGACCTGTACTGTGGCTCACAGGCACAGAAAAAAATGGTATTTGCGATCAAAGATATTTATTCCGTTTCCGGAATGCTGGTAGATCAGAGTCACTGTCTTTCCGTTACTACAATTGAAGATTCGTCTCTGTCAACAGAGTTATATCACAAGATTCGCTTACTTTGTAGTAAAGAAGCTTTGTTGATTCGAAAAACGACAATTGAAAATATGATTCGTAATTATGAATACGAGCACTCACTCTTTGCCCAGAATCTTTCCAGTATTCTAGGACATTTTACAGAACATTTTCTTCCAGATGAGCTATATGAAAAGTTATTTAACAAGTACTGTTCTGTATTCACCAGTCTGAAACCAGAAACATTAAGACGGCTGCATTCTATTACAGTACAGCTTTTACGTTGCGCACACATCAAGGTCATGATATATACTTCTGCATTCAATGATTTTGCAGTAACTGGAGAACTGGATTTTTATGGATTTCGCATCCAGCTGACTCCAGAGCAGCGACTCCACTATATTAAGCATATTGATGAATTGCGCAAAAATAATGCCGGACTGGAACTGAAAATTCTTCCAAACGGTGTTTTATCGGATTATCAGCACATTCCGAGACCCACTTTGTTTCTTTCAGAAGACTTTACCTATCTGCGTTTTGAGAAGAATACACCAGAATACAATGTCTGTATTCCAAACAAAATCGTATTAAATAAAATTTTTAAGGATTTTTTCACAGAACTCTGGGATTCCGATACCTGTGTTTCACCAGATTCTCTGATTACTCATTCCATCATGTCTATGGAAATACTGCAGTCAGAAACAAGCAAAATTTAATATTCCTACATAAAAGAAGATACCACTCTGATTTTGAAGGATGCCTCTGCACCCCAGACTGATATCTTCTTTTTTATATTTAATATTTAATTACCATAAATCTGCAGATTACAAGATTATATATCCAACGCGATTTCTATCATATTATCAAATCCCAGTTGCCGCTCCCTGGCAGATAATTTTTCATCTTTGTATAAATGATCGGAAATTGTAAGCATGCAGAGCGCCTTTTTTCCTGCTCTTGCTGCATTCATATAAAGTGCTGCTGCTTCCATTTCCACTGCAAGTACTCCCATCTTGCGCCAGCGGTCATTGACTGTAGGATCATCATTATAAAATACATCGGAAGTAAGTACATTTCCGGCACGAACTGTCAGACCTTTCTCTCTCACCGTGTTCACGGCGCTTTCCAGTAATTCATAGTCTGCAATCGGTGCAAATGTTCCCGGAAGATTATACTGTGCGGCATAATTCGAATCTGTACAGGCACCTGCTGCAATGACCACATCACGAAGTTCCACATCATCCTGAAGGGCTCCTGCAGAGCCGATGCGGATAATTTCTTCTACTTCATATTCATGGTACAGTTCATAAGTATAGATTCCGACTGAAGGAACTCCCATACCGCCTCCCATAACAGAAATCTTCTCTCCTTTATAAGTTCCCGTGTATCCGAGCATATTTCTCACAGTATTAAAACATACCGCATCTTCCAAAAAATGTTCCGCAATATATTTTGCACGAAGCGGATCTCCCGGCATCAGAACTCGTTTTGCAATCTCTCCTTTTTCTGCTTCATTGTGTGGTGTTCCCATAGCATTATCTCCTCTCTTTTCTGATCAGTATACGAAGTGCTTCTACTGCTGTACGAATCGGTGCCTCTGTATCATGCACGACTGGATTATCCAATCCTTTCTTTGCCCGCTCCTGGTTCGCCATTGTAAGAAGAACCGTTCCGATCCGTACTTTCCTGTAACTTGCCACAACGAATAATGCTGCTGATTCCATCTCTGAGGCTAGGCAGCCACACTGAACCCATGCATTCCATTTATTTAACAGTTCATATCCAACAGGCTTCGTCTGTGGTGCATGCTGTCCATAAAATGAATCTTTACATTCCACCACACCCACATGATAAGGAAATTTCAGATTTTCTGCTGCCTCTACAAGCGCATTCGTGATATGAAAATCCGATACTGCCGGGAACTCAACTGGTGCATATTCTTTACTTGTTCCTTCCATGCGGACTGCTCCTGTAGCAATGACAAGATCACCACTTTTCACCTCTAACTGCATACCTCCACTTGTTCCCACCCGGATAAATGTATCGGCTCCTACATTTGCCAGTTCTTCCAGTGCGATTGCCGCAGAAGGACCTCCGATCCCGGTCGACGTTACACTGACTTTCTCCCCTTCCAGATAGCCGGTATAAGTTGTAAATTCGCGGCTGTCTGCTACAGGCAGAGCATCTTCAAAATGTTCTGCAATCTTCTGACAGCGCTTTGGATCTCCGGTCAGGATCACATATCTTCCAACGTCCCCTTCTTCCAGTTGTACGTGATACTGTCTGTCTTTGTCTTCTGAATAATTAATCATATGACATACCTCCTTTGCATCATTACACATGAAACTTTTTATACATTTCTTCTTTAAATTCTTTTTTTCTAAATAGAAGTAATCTTATAAAGAATAAAAAGCTTAAGCCCACACAGATAACTGCAAATGCACGGTACAAGATTACACCTGTCGCCATCAGAATCAGAGGCAGTACCATGCTGTAGACCGATGCCATTACATAATAAATCATATATTCTTTTGGCGGATGTGACTGGATCCTTGCAATCAACTCCATCAATATCTCCACGACCAGGCAGACCAGCGGCAATACCAGATCTACCGACCACCTGTGCCACCCCGTGAAAACGTCCCACAAAATACTTCCTATGCTCACAATAAGCAGCTGCCACATCGCATTCTTAAGTAAATTATAACGTTTCAGGTATCCGGTTGCAAATGCAAGCCACATACTAAATCCTCCTGCTACAGCAAATATCCACCAGTGTAAATCTGGTGTCAGGACCAGATTTAACATGATACACAGAACAACTGCTGCTATACAGCAGAAATTAAAAATCTGAAATACTTTCTTCCCTTCATAATTGGGTTTAACCTCTTTTGGGTAATCTGGTTCTACTATTTTTACGAAGATTCCCTGTTCCTTCAATATACGATAAAAATTACGCTGAATATTCGTGCTGTCGTATCTGGAAGTAAATGCAAATGACAACGTATCTCCAAAAGAGCATACACAAAGCTCTGTACGCATGGTGCTTGTATAAACTCCAAAACGTTCAATATATTTTGCATATTCCGGCGGCATCTTCACCACACTCATATTGGACAATACTGCTGTCACTTCCCTCTCTGCAAGCTTCGCTCCCATCTTGATACAGCGGTTCTTCAGTTCCAGCGGCGCCCATTTTAAAATTTTATGCTTCTCATAAGCAATCAGATTGTTCATACGCTCCGCAATTTTTTCTTTTGACAGATTTTCTTCAAAATACTGCTTTGTCGCTTCCAGCACATCATCAAAGGAATCTTTGCCTTCCCCGAAATGATATCCCGGTTCAATGTAGCTAAAAAAATTCAACATAGAATCGGACGGGAAAATTTTTCTCAAATTCACTGGAACCATTAGAATTACAGGCTTCTTTTCCTGCATCTTACTTTGTTCTTCATGAATCGCACAGATCATCGCCGCCGTCAAAAATACAGACATGGATACGCCATGTTTCCTTGATACTTCCAGAAGTTCTTTCACTGAGGCAGTCGTCTCTCCAATCTTAAGTTCTTCATATTCCTTACTCTCCCGGCGTATCTGATAAGCATGATTCTTTTTCTTTCTCGTACCACGCTCATCCGGATTGTAGTAACGGCCAAAACCATCCTCCTCCTGATCTTTTACTGTCAGATCCTGCTCCGTAAGGATTACATTTTCCAGACCATCCTTTTCATGCATCAGATAAAGATAGTTCTTCACAAGCTCTCGCAAAAATTCAGTTGCTCCTGTCCCATCTGTCAGTGCATGAAACACTTCAAAATTAATCCGGTTCTTATAATAGGTGACTTCAAATAATAATTCTTTTTTATCTCTTATATAAAGATGGCTGCACGGTTCCTTATACTCTTCCCTTACGACCGGACGCAGATCACTTTTCTCAAGATAATGCCAGAAAAGTCCTTTTCGCATGACTGACAGAAAGACCGGATACTTCTGGATTGTCTGATCCAATGCCGTCTTTAGAACACTTCCGTCAATCTTTTCTTTTAATACGCAGTAAAAACGAAATACCCTTGTATCCTTCGGGCTGCTGGCAGCAGAAAACATTTTTGCCGCATTGTCTAGATTCCGCCAATACGCTCTTCTTTGCTGGAACACTTTTATTCCCTCCTACTCAAGAACTGATTGATCAGTTCAAAACTTTCCTGCACATGGAAATACCGGATCCCAAGCGCAAAATATCCGTGAAGCGCATCTTTGATCCGATGCACCTCCACGTAATTACCGGCTTCCTTTAGCCGCTTTCCATATTCTTCCCCTTCATCCCGAAGTGGATCGAACTCTGCTGTCAGAATTAATGTATCCGGCTGGTTTCTGTAATCTGTCTCCATCAGTGGTGCAAAATATTTATTCTTCTTATCCTCTTCTCTGGCCGCATAAAAATCAATATAATCACGCATCTTTCCCGCTGTCAGAAGATAATCACTTCCACAGTCTTTTACAGACTGGAACCTGGACGCATCACTGTAGTCATTATTCACTGCCGGATAGATTAAAATCTGTCTTTTCGGCTGAAAAATCCCATCATCTCTTGCTTTCAGCGAAACTGCTGCCACAAGATTTCCGCCGGCACTGTCACCGATCAATGTAATGCGTTTAGGATTCACATTTAAAATAAACCGATTTGTATAAATGGCTTTGGCCACTGCATAACAGTCCATAAAACCTGTTGGAAATGGGTGTTCCGGCGCCAGTCTGTATTCTACCGACACCACAATATGTTCTGTCGCGGATGCCAGTCTTGCGCAAATTCTTTCATAATTATCAATACAATCCGTTACCCAGCCGCCACCGTGGAAGAACAAAAAGACTGGAAGATCTTTCGGCACCTTTTCTCTCGGCAGATAAATACGCACCGGCACTTCATAATCTCCGTTATATATCTTGTAATCGATTGTTTTGTGAAAGATTTTCATTGGGTCTATCGCTTTGAGGCTGGCAAGATGTCTGGCTGCCTCCACCTCAATCCCGTCAAACGACAGTGCCTTTAAAATCTTCTTCATAGAATGATTGATCGCCATATAGAAAAAGAAGAACCCCGGTCCCGGGATTCTTCTTCACTCCTCATCTTCCTATTCAGCAGATGCCTTCTCAACCTGTGCGATTGCTGCTTTCTGCATCGGGATTCTACAGTTCTTATTATTACCAAACTCTACGATAAGATCATCATCTGTAATGTCAATGATCACTCCGTAGAAACCGCTTGTTGTAAGTACGGTATCACCGACTTCCATCTCTGCGATCATCTCCTGAATTCTCTTCTGCTCTTTTTTCTGCGGGCGCATGAATAACATATAAAATCCACCGAATATTACTACATATACTAAAATCAGTACTACCCAGTTTGTTCCTGCACTCTGTGCTGCCAATGCGTACATAATATTTCCTCCTAAATTTCATTAAACACTGTTTCTACTATACAGGAATTTAACCTTTTCATCAAGATGTTTTCATCATTTCTACGTAATTTTATAAATATTTTCTATTTTCATGATCATCATCTGCGATTTTTCTGATCTGCCTGCAATCTACTCGCCCTCTGCCATCCTGCGAAGCTTCTCTTCTTTATATTCTTTGTATCTTCCTGCCTCAATTGCCTCACGGATTTCTTCCATCATCTTATTATAAAAATATAGATTATGAAGTACACAAAATCTCATGCCGAGCATCTCCTTTGCTTTCAGAAGGTGTCTCACATAAGCTCTGGAATACGTTCTGCATACCGGGCAGTTACAACCTTCCTCAATTGGTCTTGTATCTAACTCATACTTGGCATTGAACAAATTCATCTTTCCATGATTCGTATACACATGTCCATGGCGTCCGTTTCTGCTTGGATATACACAGTCAAAGAAGTCAACACCACGTTCTACAGCTTCCAGAATATTCGCCGGTGTTCCGACTCCCATCAGATACGTCGGTTTATTCTGTGGCAGATGCGGCACAACTGCATCTAAAATCCGGTACATCTCCTCATGACTCTCTCCAACTGCAAGTCCGCCGACTGCATAGCCATCCAGATCCAGTTCTGAAATCTCCTGTGCATGGCGCACACGGATATCCTCATACACGCCACCCTGATTAATGCCGAATAACATCTGATGCTTGTTAATTGTATCTGGAAGACTATTCAGCCTGTCCATCTCTGCTTTACATCTCTTAAGCCATCTAGTCGTACGGTTCACAGAATTTTCCATATAATCCCGGTCTGCAACACTGGATGGGCACTCATCAAATGCCATTGCAATGGTGGAGGCCAGATTGGACTGGATCTGCATACTCTGCTCCGGTCCCATAAAAATTTTTCTTCCATCGATATGAGAGTTAAAGTAAACTCCCTCTTCTTTTATTCTTCTGAGCCCTGCAAGCGAAAACACCTGAAATCCGCCGGAATCAGTAAGAATCGGCTTGTCCCACACCATAAACTTGTGAAGACCTCCAAGTTTCTTTACGACTTCATCTCCCGGTCTTACATGAAGATGATATGTGTTGGATAATTCAACCTGTGTCCCAATCTCCTGCAGATCTGTTGTTGACACCGCACCCTTGATTGCCGCAATAGTTCCTACATTCATAAATACAGGGGTCTCAATGACCCCATGTACTGTATGTAATCTTCCTCTTTTGGCAAGACCATCTGTCTTTAATAATTCATACATGATCTTTCCCTCTCTTTTTCTTTTTTAATAATGACATACTACCGGACATCCATCCGGAATCAAGTCATAAAGTGCCGCTGCTTTATCTTTCGGCATATTAACACAGCCATGAGAACCATGACTTAAATATCTGCTGCCTCCAAATGAAGACTGCCATGTTGCATCATGGAATCCGATACCTCTATTAAATGGCATCCAGTAAGCAACCGGTGTCTCGTACTCGTAAGTTCCATCTGGTTTCTTTGTTCCGCGAAGTGTCTTATTTCTTGACTTATATGTCAAAGAATAGGTTCCCTGCGGTGTCGCATTTCCCTTGTTCGGATTACCTGTTACAATATCTGTCTCCAGCGCAATCTGTCCGTCTTTAATAAACCACATATGCTGCGTGGTAAGATCGACTTCTGCATATGTATTTCCCATATCCATTGCAGTATGGTTAACTGCACGACTGGAATATTCCGGCTCTCTTGTTACAGTCTCAGCATTCTGGATATTGGCGATCAATGCATTATACTCTGCATCCTGATCAATTTTCCAGCCATAACCGCCGCCTTCAACCGTAACAGTATTGCCTGTTGCAGTTGTAAACTGACGCGGTTTTCCTTTTGTATTATATTTTGTTGCAAGAGCAGCAATATACTCTTTTACTGCTTCCTGGTTAAATGTAACGTTCATATCTGCATCCACGATCACCCACTGTGAAATGACAGATGCATCTACCACTTCTGTATTCGGATTAAAGTCATATGTAATATTCGCTCCAAGATAGCTGTTCATGGCATCCTTTGCCGCCACTACTTCCTGAGAATCTGATAAAAATCTCGGTTTGATATAGCAGTTCGTATCTGTCAGATTCAAAGTATCCCGGAATCCTTCTATTGACTCTCTGATATCTTTATTAAATGTCTCTGTATCAATCTGCGTACCAATGACCTCTGGCACGATCACAAACTCTGTATTCTGGAATTCCGGATGTGCATCTACAGAAGCCACCTGATTCTCTTCTTTCAGGCAATTCAAACTCTCAATGCGCCTTGCAAGTGCATTCTCATCATACTTCACACCAATCTTTGCCTCAATCACCGGCTTCTCCCACAGAGATGTAATCCAAAGAAACTTGTTCTGCTTCTTCGCCAGCTCTGTAACTTCATCTCCCGGCACATATTCCAAAGAAATCTCGCTTCCTGTAATCTGTTCACTGCCGCCGTCAGATTCCTGAAGTGTCAAAGTATAATCCGCAACCTGTTGTTCCATATATTTTTCCACCTGTTCAACACTCTTCAATGCAAAATTATTGCCATTGATCGTTGTGTTGAACATAAAATGACTGTCAAAGTAAAACGCCATGCCAACATAGGCAACTACCAGAACTGCTAAGATCACACCAAACGTGATACCTACCTTCTTGCCAATGCCGCCTCTCTTTGGTTTCTCATCTTCATCTTCATCTTCGTCCAGAGATACAAAGTCTGTCTCGAAATCTTCATCGTCATTATAATCTACGTCAAACTCATCTCTGCCTTCTTCTACTACTTCTTCGTACTCATTTTTCTTCTTTTTTCTAAACATGTTCGTCAAACTCCCCTTTTCTAGTTCACACGCTATCATTATAATATGCACTTTTCTAAAAGTACAGAGCTAATTCACGAAAATTTCTTGAAGAATTTATTAAGATTGTTTTATAATAAAAAGAAATCTATAATAAAACCTATGACATCAAAGGAGAAATTGACATTATGGCTGGATCAACTTATGGAACATTGTTCCGTATCACCACATGGGGAGAATCTCACGGACTTGCAATCGGTGTTGTGATCGACGGGTGTCCTTCGGGACTTTCCTTAAGTGAAGAAGATATTCAAAAACAGCTCGACCGAAGAAAACCTGGTCAGAGTAAATTTACAACGAAGAGAAATGAAAGCGATACTGCCCAGATTCTCTCCGGTGTTTTCGAGGGTAAGACAACCGGCACACCAATCTCTGTTATTGTCTACAATCAGGACCAGCGTTCCAGAGATTACGGCAAGATTAAAGACTGTTACCGTCCCGGACATGCTGATTATACATTTGATGCAAAATACGGCATCCGTGATTACCGCGGCGGTGGACGTTCTTCTGCCCGCGAAACAATTGGCCGGGTCGCAGCCGGTGCAATTGCAAAAAAAATCCTGGAGCAACTAGGAATCGACCTGATTACCTTTACCCGTTCTATTGGAGATATCTGTATTCCTGAAACGGAATATCATTATGAAGATATTGCTGAAAATATGTTATATATGCCAAATAATGATTATGCAAAAAAAGCTTCCGATTATCTGGAATCATGCATGAAAAATCAGGATTCTTCCGGTGGAATTGTTGAATGCCGCGTGAAAGGCATGCCGGTCGGAATCGGTGAGACAGTCTTTGATAAACTTGACGCTTCTCTCGCAAAAGCTGTCGTTTCCATCGGCGCTGTCAAAGGCGTGGAAATTGGTGATGGATTTGAAGCTTCAAAAAACCACGGCAGCAACAACAATGATGCATTTACATGTCAGAATGGTTCCGTAATAAAAAAGACGAACCATGCCGGTGGAATCCTCGGAGGTATGAGTGATGGTTCTGAGCTGATCTTGCGGGCTGCATTTAAACCAACTCCTTCCATCAGCAAGGAACAGCAGACCATCAATACGGCTCTCGAAGAAACAACGATTGCCATTACCGGACGTCACGATCCGGTTGTTGTACCAAGGGCTGTTGTTGTTGTAGAATCTATGGCTGCGATCACAATTTTAGATCAGATGATGATAAATATGTCCGCAAAGATGGATGCCTTAAAAGCATTTTACTGTAAAACAGAATAACGCCAAAAAAGAGAAGTCCTAAGCTTTTACCCTTACGGACTTCTCTTTTTAGATATTTATCTGTACTGTAAATCTTACTTTTTCCACATCGGATTTTCTTCACACATAGCAATCTGTTCCGGCATGATCGGGAGTTCTCTGAAACGGTGTCCGGTTGCATTATAAATTGCATGAGCAATTGCCGGAAGTGGTGTATTGATCACGACCTCACCGATAGATTTTGCGCCAAACGGGCCAGACTCTTCATAGCTGCTCTCAAACTCTACATGAATATGACCGATATCTTCTCTTGTCGGAATCTTATATTGCATGAGAGAATTTTCATAAAGTCTTCCCTTTGCATCATAAGTGATATTCTCCGTCAGTGCCATTCCGATTCCCTGAAGGATTCCGCCCTCAGCCTGAACTCTTGCCAGGTTTGGGTTCACTGGAGTCCCACAGTCAACAGCAGTATAATAATCGATCACTTTTGCCTGTCCGGTCAGAAGATCTACTTCCACATCTGCCACGCCTGCCATAAATGGCGGTGGTGAAGTCGGCTGGCTCATGGTCACAGTCTCTTCCAGAGCAATACTGTTGCCCGCCATAGACGCTGTTGCAATATCAAACAGGGAAACTTCTGTTTTTTCCGGAGTCTTTTCGCCTCTATAGATGACTTTCTCACCGTCAAATTCTACTTCTTTCTCATCACATCCAAGCATCTTAGCTCCAACAAGACAAATCTTATCTCTAAGCTTTCTCGCACACAGCTCAGTTGCCTTTCCAGTTACATAAGTCGTACTGGATGCATAAGATCCTGAATCATATGGTGATGCATCCGTATCTGCTCCAAATACAATTACTTTATCAAGCGGACACTCCAATACTTCTGCTGCAATCTGTGCAAGAATCGTATCACAACCTGTTCCCATGTCTGCTGCTGCAATTCGCATAATGTAGAAACCTTCATCATTCAGTTTCAGCGCTGCACTGCCTACATCTAATCCACTGATACAAGATCCCTGCATGGCAAGTCCCATACCAAGAGCACGGACTTTTCCATGCCCAAGTTCGCGGACCGGATAATTCTCATCCCAGTGACTCATCTCTTTCACCTTTGCAATACAACGGTCCAAGGCGCAGCTTGTATTTGTCTCACCGTAAAATGCAGGCATGACCTGTCCTTCTTTTACTATATTCATCTCACGAAGTTTCATCGGATCCATATGGAGTTTTTCCGCCAGTTCATTAACTGCTGTCTCAATGGCAAAAAGTCCCTGTGTTGCACCATATCCACGATAAGCTCCAGAAGACATAACATTCGTATAAACCACATCGTAAACAAAGCGGAATGCCTCTGCTTTTCCGTAAAGCGGAATAGATTTGTGCCCGGACAGTCCGACTGTTGTCGGTCCATGTTCCCCATAGGCACCTGTGTTAGAAATGGTGTACAGATCAATTCCACGGATAGTTCCATCTTTCATAGCTCCAAGTTTCACATGCATTTCCATCTCATGTCGCGGAGAAGAAGCTGTCATACATTCCTCACGAGTGAAAATAATCTTACTCGGCTTCTTTGTCATCCAGGTCACATATGCCGGATAGACCTCACAGACCGCTGTCTGTTTTGTTCCAAAACCTCCTCCGATACGCGGCTTGCTGACACGTACCTGTGATTTTGGAATATGAAGTGCATTTGCAATGATCCTTCTGCAGTGAAACACAATCTGGGTAGAGCTAAATACATTCAGACGTCCATATGTATCAATGGAACAATATGTACGCATTGTTTCCATCATCGTCTGCTGGCACGCTTTTGTATGATATACCTGGTCGATGATAATGTCACAGTCTGACAGTACTTGATCAATATCTCCATGTTCACTCGCCTCATGTGCGCACAGATTTCTTTTATTATCTGCTCCTACCGGACAAAGCGCCTCCCAGTTATCTTCCGGGTGCACCAGAATTGGATTATCCAAAGCTTTATGATAATCAAGGATCGGTTCCAACACCTCGTACTGTACTTTGATCATGGAAATGGCTCTATCCACCGCTTTTTCTGTCTCTCCTGCCACAATCGCAACCGGATCTCCTACAAATCTGACATGACGATCCAGAATCAGACGGTCATATGGACTGGGTTCTGGATAAGTCTGTCCTGCACATGTAAATCTTCGTCCGTTCTGGTCGATATCCTTCCATGTATAGATGGCCTCAATTCCAGGAACTTTCATTGCCTTATCTGTCTGAATCTCCTGCACCACCGCATTTGCATGAGGGGATCTGAGCAGTTTCACGATCAGACAATCTTCCGGGATCATATCATCCATATATACTGGCTGACCGGTCACAAGCTGCATGGCATCTTTTTTTCTGACTGGCTGATTTACAATTTGCATGATACTTCCTCCCCTCTTTTTTCTTTCTTCCAGACAAGGAAATTCTGGATTCCACGAAGCTGTCCCTCATACCCGGAACAACGGCACAGATTTCCTGCCAGATACTCTTTTATCTCTTCCTCATTCGGAAATTCATTTTCACGGAATAATGCCAGTGCATTCATAATCATACCCGGATTACAGAAACCACACTGCTCTGCTCCCTGGTCTGCAATGAATGCGCCAAACTCTTCTGCTTCTTCCTTAAGCCCTTCAAGCGTTGTGACTTTATGTCCATCTACTCTGGCTGCCAGAATAGAACAGGATAGTACCGGCTTGTCATCTAAAAATACTGTGCAAAGTCCACAACCTGAAGTCTCACATCCACGTTTTACACTTTTACATCCATGCTTTCTTACAAAATCTATAAGAAGCAGGTCCGGTTCGATCTCTTCCTGAATTTTCTTTCCATTAAGTACGATACTAATCTGCATTTCTGTCACCTCCCAGTATACGAAGTGCGCGAACGGTCATAACCTCTGCCAGATGGCTTCGATACTCAGCAGTTCCTCGCATATTACTTCCAGTCGGAAGCTTTTCTTTTATCTCTTTGGCAAATGTGTGTATCTCTTCTTCTGTAACACTTCCATCTGTCAGTCCTTTTAACAATCCAGCCGCGTCTTCGAACAACATAGCTTTTCCCGGTCTGGCACCGATACTAATACGCATCTTATCAGCAAAGATTGCTGCTGTCAGGTTAAGTGTCGGGAAATCTGTCACTGTATTTCTCACAGACTGATAACAAATATGAACTGGCGTCTTCTTTATTATAATGTGAACCAGAATGTCATTGTCTCTTTTAAGTTTCGCAAACTCCTGAATGGACATGATTCCTCCTTTGTAAAGCTCCACATCACAATCTAATGCAAGCAGAAGTGTCAACACATCTGAGAATCCAAATCTGCCGAACAGACTTCCTCCGACTGTTGCAAGATTACGGAACTGTACTCCTACAATATGTCGAAATGCGTCTTTCACTGCGCCTTCTGTATAATAAGACAATCCTTCATGCAATTCCATCTGACGAAGCGTGACCATGCAGCCGATCCTGAACTCCTCTTCTGTCTCTTCGATCTGATCCAGCCCAAGTCCGGACAGGTCGATTGCAGTCTGCACATTAGCATCACTCATCTTTACCCAGAGCATACCTCCAATAATCCGGTTCGTGCGCTTCTGGTTCAGCTCCCAGGCTTCTTCCAGGTTTTCTACCTTTTTATAATTCTTGATCTTAATCATAATCTCTCTTCATTCTCCCTGATTTTTCAGAAATTTTAAAATCCATTTTGCACAAATAACCAATTATATTTTACGGAAATATAGGTGATTTGTCAAAACCTGTTTTTGTTCTTCTTTATCCTTCAAAAATCTGATCCAGATTTTCCAGAATTACATCTGCACTGATTGGTTTGGCAATGTGACCATTCATACCAGCCTTGACCGCCTTTTTACGGTCTTCCTCAAAAGCATTTGCAGTCATCGCAATGATTGGGATATTCGCACATTTGTGATTGTTCAGCGTACGTATCTCCCGGGTTGCAGTATAGCCATCCATCTTCGGCATCTGAATATCCATAAAAATCAGATCATATTTCCTGCCTTCTGCTGATGACATGATATTCACAGCATCTGTGCCATCCTCTGCTGTATCCACTTCCAGACCAATTTCTTTCATGATTGCTGTTGCAATCTCGCGGTTCAACTCATTATCCTCTACAAGAAGGACTTTTTTACCTGCATAACTCTTTCGGTTTTTCGCCTGAGCCTTCTGTTTTTCATTCTTAAGGAGTTCTCTTTGCGCCTGACTCATCAGAACTTCCCGCAGCTCTGAAAGAAACAACGGTTTCGACACAAATGCAGTTACTCCCGCCTCTCTTGCCTCCTGTTCAACATCTGACCAGTCATAGGCAGTCAGGATAATAATCGGATACTCCTCTCCAACCACCATACGAATCCTGCGTACTGTCTCGATTCCATTCATATCCGGCATCAGCCAGTCAATGATATACCCTTTAAATTCCTGGTTCTGTTCATACGCTTCTTTTGCCCGAAGTACCGCTTCTTTTCCCGAAGTTGTCCAGTCTGCCGTCATTTCAATCTCACGCAGCATTCTGCTCACACTCATACAAGTTTGTGCATCATCATCCACCACAAGCACTCTGGCACCTTTTAGCTCTGGAACAGGTTCCCGTTTCACTGTCTCTCCTGATGTTTCGCATTCAAGCATAATTGTAAATTCTGTTCCTTTTCCGGTTTCACTTTCAACCTGAATTGTACCGCCCATCATGTCCACAATGTTTTTGGTGATCGCCATTCCAAGACCGGTTCCTCCAATCCCATTCTCCGTAACAGTATGCTCTCTTGAAAAAGAATCAAACACATGCTTTCTAAACTCCCTAGACATCCCGATTCCATTATCCTTCACACTGAAAACGACCGTTATGTATCCATCTCTTCTACATGGCTTCTCCGAAACACGAATGTTAATCATACCGCCGACCGGTGTGAATTTTACAGCATTACTGCAAATATTGAGAAGGACCTGTGTCAGACGCAGCTTGTCGGTAATGATATCTTCATGAATTACATCCTGTGTATCAATATAAAGATCCTGCTGTTTGGAATGTACAGATCCCTGAATGATCGTTCTTAAATCATGCAAAATATCCGGCAGATGTACCGTTGTATATTCAATTCGAACAGAACCGCTCTCGATTCTGCTCATATCCAACACATCATTGATCAGGCTAAGCAAATGCTGACTGGATGTATGGATTTTTTTCAGATAATCCAGAACAAGTTCCGTGTTGCCAATATGCGTTGTCGCAAGTGCTGTAAATCCGATAATCGCATTCATCGGCGTACGGATATCATGGGACATATTATTCAGGAACGCAGTTTTCGCCCTGTTTGCATGTTCCGCAGCTGCGAGTGCATTTCTCAAATTCTTATCCCGCTCTATCTCTCGTTCTTTTTCCTCTGTTACATCACGGTTCGCAACCAGAACTGTACTTAGTTTCCCAGTTTTATCATATCCCTGCGGCACAATGATTATTGTCAGCCACCTTCCTTCTACTGTCTGAGCTGTAAAGCTCAACGTCTCACGTTCTTCCAGACGCTGTGCCACCGTACTCATATTGATAAATTCACGATATTTCTCCTGAAATGGCTCTGTAATAACCTGCTGTATCAGTTCTTCCAGGTGCGCTTTGGAAAGAATATCCCCTTTCTGATCCGGCTTCATATTCCTTGAAGATTTTACAATTTCGATTTTCTCTGTTTTTATATTCACAAGAGAAATAGAAGAATATGCATGGCCAAGTGCATTGATCACACGAAGTCTCTTCTGATCTTGAAGGATACTTCTCTTTTCTGTTCTGTTCCTGCTCACCCAATAAAGAGAGAAAAGAAGTAAGGCAAGTAACACATAAATCACACATACAATATTTCGTGTGATGTAAACCTGGCTTTCCGGGAAAAAGATATATGCATCATAGTCTTTGATTTTCTCCTTGCGTCCATACCAGTTTCCGTCCTTTGAATGAAGGCAGACAATTCCATTCCCCCCTGCCTTAAATTCATTTTTATACAATGACTTTGATTCTTCTACAGAACTCGAAAGAAGCTCCTGTTTATTGGTACTGACAACCTTGTCATCATCACAGATCACTATGCTTCCATTCATTTCAAAAGGAAAATCCGCAAATAACGATTTCATCGTCAGGTCTCCGTTTAACTCACTTACTTCCTCTTTCTGCATATATGTGATCACTATCCCTGCTGCATCCTGTCTTGCCACTGCCGCAAAATCATAGAGCTTTCCTTCATTTCTCAGACGGATCGTATAAGTCTTTTGGGGATGCTTGGCAATATCACACACATAATCACTTTCAATCAGCTTTTGCCATAATAGCATAGCATCTCCATCTTTTGCAGTCTGTTCTGTCACTTTCTGGTTCTGATCCAACACAAGGATTCCTGTCAGACGTTGTTCGTTTGCATATTCATCCAGCATCTCCTCACTGAGATTGTCTTCTTGTGCTATGACCCGGCTTAATTCTATTGTTTTGTCCATCAGGCGTACCAGACTTTTCACCTGGTCATTCGTATTATAGTTCTCATACCTTTCAATCCTGGTTTTTGCAAAGTCAAATGTCTCATTCAACGTACTATTCAGTTTTTTATTATCACTCGCTGTCAACAGAAGAAAAATCAGGATTCCGGAAAAAAGCAGAATAAACATCAATAAACATACATTTTTATCAAATTTCTTTTCTTTGCTTTTACTCTTCTTATCTTTTTTCTGCGTCTGCGGCATCTGCGTTCTTACCTGTCTGCTCATTTGCTTTTTCCTCCTGGCAGGATCTCATCCGCATCCAATCCGTACTTTTTGACTATTTCTTCTGTAATGCCCTCATTTCGCATCTCTTCGAGAGTTTCTGTAAGCTCTTGTGCTACTTCTTCGTGGGTTCCTTTTTTAAAAGCAATTCCAAGTTCTGAAGTATAGATACTCTCGTCCAGCATACGGTATGCATTCTCTCCATCTCTCACCAGACTGCCCAGCATCGCCTCATGACCTGCAATCGCATCAACATAATTTTTTCTAAGTGCAGCATAAAGTTCATTCGTCGTAGAAAAACAGTTTACCTGCCCCATTTGCGGAAGATCTGATGCAATCTTATGAAGGAAAAGATCCTCTGCCTTTGTGGTCGCCTGAACCGCAATCTTCTTTCCTTCCAGATCCTGAATAGTATTGATTTCACTCTCTTTTCTTACAGCCACCATCTGACGACTGTACAGATACGGACCTGCCCACTGATATTTATCTTCTCTTCCATTCATGGAATAACTGCTCCACAGACAGTCGATTGTTCCATCTGCCAGAAGTTCGTCTTTATCTTCCCAGACTATATTCTCGAACTTAGGCTGGTATCCCAGCCTCTGAAATGCTTCCTTGGCAAGTTCCACATCAATACCTTTATATTCACCATTACTCACCTGATAACTGTAAGGTTCAAAATAATCCATTCCAATGACAATCTCCGGCAGTTCGTTGTCTGCCGCTTTCTCTTTCTTTACTCCACACCCTCCCAGCATAAGACTACCAGCCAGAAGAACTGCCATAAAATAAATTCTTTTTCTATGGGTATGGGAGTTATTCTTTCGATTTTTTCTCATATCCAGTTCCTTTTCATTCTTATCTTTATGTTCATAAATAATTCAAGAATGCCTCGGCATTCTTGCTGCGAGGTGCGCGTCATGCAATTGCATGACATACCTCTCAGCTGACATATTGTCAAACTAAGTTATTATAGCATTCATGATTTATCATGTCCATAAAAAACTGCCTTCATCTGCATTTTTGCTCATTTTTTTGCTCATTTTTACATTCTGAAATTTTACATTCATTTTTCAATTATTTTCATTTAAACTGTTGATTTTTAGTATTTTTCCTGTATAATGATTTTCAGGTCGTTTGTTAACAAATACTAAACTTTGAGTTTAATTTTATTTTTGTTGGTGACGGCTTTTATCATGTTTACTTTAAATCAACACAAGGAATCCATAATGATTCTTTCAGAAAGGTGGATTTTTGATGGATATCGGCAAAAAGATTAAGGAACTCCGCGTCGCCAAGGGGCTCACCCAGGAAGAGCTGGCAGACCGCAGTGAACTGTCCAAGGGATTTATTTCCCAGCTGGAACGGGATCTCACCTCCCCGTCCATTGCGACATTGATGGACATTTTGCAGTGCCTGGGCACAACCGTCTCAGAATTTTTTCAGGAAGAGCCGGAAGATCAGATCGTATTTCGAAATGAAGACTATTTTGAGAAAATTGATTCTGAACTTGGCAGCAAGACCGAATGGATCATACCGAACGCTCAGAAAAATATGATGGAACCGATCCGTCTGACTCTAAAGCCTGGCGGATTAACTTACCGGGATCTCCCACATGAAGGTGAAGAATTTGGTTATGTATTAAAAGGAAGTATCAAGATTCATATCGGACATAAAAGTTACACTGCGAAAAAAGGAGAATCTTTTTATTTCACACCTCACTCTGAACATTATATAGAAGCTTTTGGCACATCCGGTGCCGTTATTTTATGGGTCAGCACCCCGCCGAACTTTTAGGCTGAGCAGACTTCTTATCTATCAGGACTTCCTTGATAGCCAGCCTTAAGTTCTAAATTATAATTACATTTTTGGAGGACAATGAACATGTCTAATAAATTAATCGATATTGTAAATATATCCAAAGCATTTGATGAAAATGTCGTACTAGACGAACTGAATCTTTATATCCGGGAAAATGAATTTTTAACTCTTCTGGGACCAAGCGGTTGCGGAAAAACAACACTGCTTCGTATTCTTGGTGGATTCGAGACTCCTGACTCTGGAAAAATCATCTTCGATGGTCAGGATATCACGAACCTGGCTCCAAACAAACGACAGTTAAATACCGTATTCCAGAAATATGCACTTTTTACCCATATGACCATTGCAGAAAATATTGCATTCGGGCTAAAGATTAAAGGAAAATCTCAGAATTACATCAATGATAAGATTCGTTATGCGTTAAAACTTGTTAATCTTGAAGGCTTCGAAAACCGTACTCCTGCTTCCTTAAGCGGCGGACAACAGCAGCGTATCGCTATTGCAAGAGCCATTGTAAATGAACCGAAAGTCCTGCTTCTTGACGAACCTCTTGGTGCTCTTGACTTAAAGCTGCGCCAGGATATGCAGTACGAACTGATCCGCTTAAAAAATGAGCTTGGCATTACATTTATTTACGTCACTCATGATCAGGAGGAAGCCCTGACTATGTCCGATACGATCGTCGTTATGAACCAGGGATATATCCAGCAGGTAGGAACACCGGAAGATATTTATAATGAACCGAAGAATGCGTTCGTTGCAGACTTTATCGGTGACAGTAACATTCTTTCTGCCACGATGGTACATGACCGGCTCGTCAATATCCTCGGCGCCAACTTTCCGTGTGTCGATGAAGGATTCGGTCAGAAGAAGCCTGTTGATGCAGTGATCCGCCCGGAAGATATCGACCTTGTAAAACCAGAAGACGGAATTATCCGAGGCGTTGTTACACATGTTATTTTCAAAGGTGTTCACTATGAGATGGAAGTCATGGCAAATAATTACGAATGGCTCGTGCACAGCACCGATATGTTCCCGGTCGGAGCAGAAGTCGGACTGCGCGTAGACCCATTTGATATTCAGATCATGAAAAAACCAGAATCTGAAGATGAGGAGGCGGTACCAATTGAAGAATAGTAAATTATTAAAACAGATGCTTGCCGGTCCGTATCTTCTCTGGTCAGCAGCATTTATCATCATTCCTCTTATCATGGTCTTCTACTATGGTCTGACGAATAATGACGGTGGATTCACCCTGATGAATCTTGCCAGGATCACAGAACCTGAGAATTTAAAGGCATTGGGACTTGCACTTTTGTTATCCCTTGTCAGTACGATTATCTGCCTGATTCTCGCATACCCTCTGGCTATGATCCTGACTGGACTTGGCGTCAATCAGTCCAGCTTTATCGTACTGATTTTCATCCTGCCAATGTGGATGAATTCTTTGCTTCGGATCATTGCATGGCAGAACCTGTTGGAAAAGAACGGAGTTATCAATAGTCTCCTTCATTTTTTCCATTTACCGGCACTGGAAATCATCAACACTCCATATGCCATCGTACTTGGTATGGTCTATGATTTTCTGCCATTTATGATCTTACCAATTTACAATGTACTGTCCAAAATTGACACAAATGTTATCGAAGCAGCCAGAGATCTTGGTGCAAACAGTGTGCAGACATTTACAAAAATCCTGCTGCCACTGAGCGTTCCAGGGATCATCAGCGGAATTACCATGGTCTTTGTACCGTCACTGACAACTTTTGTCATCTCCGACCTCTTAGGTGGAAGTAAGATTCTCCTGATTGGTAATGTTATTGAGCAGGAATTTAAACAAGGAAGTAACTGGCACTCTGGCAGCGGTATGTCCCTTGTACTAATGATCTTCATTTTGATCAGTATGGCATTGATCGCAAAATACGATAAAGACGGGGAGGGAACTACATTTTGATCAAGAATTTTTTTAAACGGTTTTATCTGGTGCTGATATGCGTCATTTTGTACGCGCCGATCATCACCCTTATGGTATTATCCTTTAACTCCTCAAAATCCCGTTCCAAATGGGGAGGTTTTACAACAAAATGGTATGTGGAATTATTTAAAAATAATTCCATTATGAACGCACTTTATACGACACTGATCATCGCATTGTTATCTGCACTGATTGCTACGATTCTCGGTACTGCTGCCGCTATCGGTATTCAGGCAATGCGAAAGAAAATGCGTACTGTCGTGACTGGTGTAACCAATATTCCTATGTTAAATGCCGATATTGTGACAGGAATCTCTCTTATGCTGTTATTCATCGCATGTAGATTTTCCCTTGGATTTAAGACAATCCTGATTGCACATATTACCTTTAACATTCCCTATGTAATCCTGAGTGTTCTGCCAAAGCTGCGGCAAACGAACGTCAGCACTTATGAGGCCGCCCTGGATCTTGGCGCTTCTCCGTTATACGCTTTTTTCAAAGTCGTATTCCCGGACATTCTGCCAGGTGTGTCCTCCGGTTTCCTACTGGCATTTACTATGTCCTTAGATGACTTTATCATCACGCATTTTACAAAAGGACCTGGTGTCGACACTCTGTCCACCAAGATTTACAGTGAGGTGCGAAAAGGAATCAATCCTTCCATGTATGCACTGTCCACATTGATGTTCCTGGTTGTCATGATTCTTTTGTTATTAATCAACATGAAACCAGATGAAAAAGCTGCCGGTGCAAAAAACGCTAAAATTTCCAAAGTTGCCAGTCAGCATCCAAAGCTTCGCAAATTCCGCAAAGTTATGATGTCAAGAGTGGTTCCGGTCTGTATGGTCGTTCTCATTCTGGCAGGTGGAATTTTCTATGGTATCCGCTCAAAAAGTTCCAGTGACAAACAGGTCATTGTGTATAACTGGGGAGAATATATCGATCCGGAAACTTTAGATATGTTCGAAGAAGAAACTGGTATTAATGTCGTTTACGAAGAATATGAAACAAACGAGATCATGTATCCAAAAATACAGTCAGGCGCCATTGCCTACGATGTCGTATGCCCGTCCGACTACATGATCCAGCGTATGATTGAAAATGATCTGCTGGCTGAACTGAATTTTGACAATATTCCGAACATCAAGAATATTGGAAGCACTTATATGGAGCATTCCAAAGAGTTTGACCCGGAGAATAAATACTCTGTTCCTCACCTTTGGGGAACTGTAGGAATCCTTTACAATAAAACTATGGTCGACGATCCTGTAGATAGTTGGGGAATTCTGTGGAACGAAAAATACAAAGATAGTATCCTCATGCAGGATAGTGTTCGTGATGCATTTGGCATCACATTAAAATATCTTGGCTACTCATTGAACTCAACCGATCTGGATGAACTAACTGAAGCTAAGAATAAACTGATCGAGCAAAAGCCACTTATCCAGGCCTATGTTGTCGATCAGGCCCGTGATAAAATGATTGGAAATGAGGCTGCTCTCGCTGTCATCTACTCCGGAGAAGCTATCACCTGTCAGCTTGAAAATCCGGACCTGGAATATGTCATTCCAAAAGAAGGAAGTAACATGTGGATTGACTCCTGGGTCATCCCGAAAAACGCAAAGAATAAAGAAAACGCAGAAGCTTTTATCAATTTCATGTGCCGTCCGGACATTGCTAAGATGAACTTCGACTATATCACCTATTCCATCCCGAATGAGGAAGGAAGAAAACTCCTCGATCCGGAATACCGTAATAATCCAATTGTATTTCCAGATGATAAAGCACTGGAAAATTGCGAAACATTCAAATTCCTGGGAGATGAAAATGATGCCATATACAATGAATTATGGCGTCAGGTAAAATCCAAATAAAAAAGAATCTCGCCTGCGAGATTCTCCGCCTGCGGCGGGTCGCAATATGCGATATGTTTCTTATCCGCCGCAGTGCGATCCTCGCGGAGCGTTTTTTTATGTAATGGAAACGAAGTTTCCTATTACATAAAAAAATAAATCCAAACGATATCTTGAATCGTTTGGATTTATTTTTTTAAACCCGGAAACAGCCGCCACCAATGAATTCTCGAAGCAATGAGTTCGTCGGCACTTTTTCGCTTCCGATTCCAACAAAGTAATCCAGGAATTTAAGCAGTCTCTTTGCCTCGATATATTCCGGGCACTCTCTTTCAACTCCGAATAACTGAGCTTCTACATATGGTTTCAATACTGCCAGTTCATAGATCAGAGCAGAATTGAACATGACATCTGCTTCCTCCTGGAATGGGAAAATATTCTCTTCCTCGCCTTTCCGTACAGAAGGCCACATCTGAATTGTCTTTTTTGCAGAAGCACCTCTTGTTCTTGCATCTCGCACAATTCTTCGAAGAAGCCGGCCATCTGTGGTTGGAATCCGGTTATGCTCATCAATGTTAAGTTGTGTCAGTGCACTGATATAAATTTTAAACTTATTCTCATCTGCCAATGCTTTTGTCAGCTTTGGATTCAGGCAGTGAATGCCTTCAATAACCAGAATATCGTGTTCTCCAAGTTTCAATGGACTTCCTACAAATTCTTTATGTCCCTTCACAAAATCAAAATTGGGAATTATCACTTCTTTTCCATCCAGCAGTTCCTGCATTTGTTTCTCGAACAGATCAATATCCACTGCACAAAGTCCTTCAAAATTATAATTTCCCTTCTCGTCTTTCGGAGTCTCTTCTCTTTCTTTAAAGTAATTATCTACTGCGATCGGATGAGGACGCATTCCATTTGCACGAAGCTGTACAGACAGTCTGTGTGAAAATGTAGTCTTTCCGGAAGACGACGGTCCCGCAATCAATACGAATCTGATTTCCGGTCTGGAAGCAATCATCTGTGCAATTTCTGCAATTCTTCTTTCCTGCATTGCTTCCTGCACAAGCACAGTCTCCTGAACATCTCCACTGGTAATATTGCGATTCAATCCGCCAACCGTCTCAATCTCCTGAATATCTCCCCATTTCACAGATTCTTTCATGACCTGAAAGAACTTTGTTCTCGCCTGAAAATGTGGCACGGTCTCCGGCTTAACAATCTCTGGCATCTGAAGTACAAATCCTTCATCATACCGATATAATTTAAAATATTTCAGATACCCTGTACTGTAAAGCATATATCCATAATAATAATCTTCAAACTCATTGATGCTGTAAAGGTTTACTTTTGATACACGGCGGTAACGGAACAATTCTTCTTTATCATACATTCCATACTGTCCAAAAAGTCCGATTGCCTCATCTGTATGAACCGTTCTTTTCTTGATTGATAGATCTGCCTCCACAAGTTCGTGCATCCTCGACTCGACACGCTCAAGAAAATCATCATCGACTCTTGTTTCGCCGGTAATCGTACAATAATATCCCGGTCCTATTGCAAAATGCATCCGAACTTTGTCAATATTCTTATGTCCTGCCACGTCATAAACTGCTTTTACAAGAAGGAAACTCATGCTTCGTTTGTATGCCTCATGTCCAATGGGATCCGCTGTTGTCACAAAACTGATTTCACAATCTTTTTTCAGACGCTTGTGCAGTTCCTGAAGTTTTCCATCTACAAATACCAGAACAATCTCATGCTCATAGTCTTTCTGGTATTCTTTTGCAATGTCGTGATATGTGATACCCGCTTCATATTCTTTCACTTCATTTTTAATTTTTACATGATACATTCTTTTCTCTTCCATCTTCCGATCCTCCCTATATCATGACTGCTTCTATAAAGCTTTCCCTATATTACTGTAAACGGATGACTCACTGGGGCTTCTATGACCTCGACTCCCAAAAGGTGTGCTCGTAAATAATTCCCCATATCGCCGATAAATATGTGCTCCACCCCATAATGTCCTGCGTCGATGATATTAAGTCCTCTTGCAAGTGCGTCAATCCCTTCATGATGACCGATATCTCCGGTCACATAGACATCAGCCCCTGCTGCAATCGCCTGATCAATATCACTTTTACCAGACCCCGGACAGATTGCTACTCGGTGAACATTTTGCTTCAGATCGCCGAATACTTTCACTGTATCAAGGGCAAATGCTTTCTTGACTTCTTCACAATAATCTGCCAGTGAAATTTCATTTCTCTGTTCATCATTATCAGAAGCAGATGGTATCTCTCCGACACGGCCAATACCTTCCGGTTCTCCCGATTCATTTTCTCCGGTGACATCCAGTATCTGACAATTCTCAAGTTTCAGATAATCTGCTGCCAGATCTGCCATACCTTTGACATCATAATTCGTGTGCATAGCATAATAAGAAATGTCATGCTGAATCAGTTTTACTAATCTTCTGCCGATGAAATTCTGATTATTCACTTGTTTCATACCGCTAAAAATCAAAGGATGATGTGTCACCAGCATATCTGCACCTGCCAAAATTGCCTCATCTACCACTTCATCTGTAGCATCCAGTGCCACATATATTTTTGCAACTTCTTTATCATCTCTTCCTGCCAGCAGTCCGACATTATCCCAGGAAAGAGCATATCTTGGTGAATAGTCCTGTTCTATTATTTTGATAATATCTTTACATAGCATGCAATCATTCCTCTCTAATATTCACATAGTATTCAACAATGTTTTTCTTACAATGCTTTTCTTACGCTTCATAGTAAGACATTGCTTTTTTTGCTACTTCCAGTTCATGTTCAATTTCTGTCATACGCTCTTTTATCCGCTCACCATCTTTTCCGGCAAGACCGAGAAGTATATCTTCACGAATACGGATTTCACGCTTCAGATATTCATATAATATCGGATTTTTGTTTTTTAAAAGTAGTGGTCCATAAAGGTACTCCCATTCCTCTTTTTTACAATCTTCCTGTCGGTCGGCCGTCTTATGTTCACAATATTCTGGTGGTACCACCCGCATCATAGGATAATATTTCCCGTCTTCCTCTACCATATCTTCTGCTTCGAACCGAAACCCATGTTCTACAAGATATTCCCGTACTTTCTGTATCTCAGACTGAGGCTGTAAGATGCAGCCTTTTAATGTGCTGACGATTTGTTTTCCTTCTTCCAGAATGTGAATCACAAGACCGCCGCCCATTCCGGCAACGATCATCTCCTCCACTTCTTTCGGCTTTACTGCTGCCAGTCCATCCGACAGCCTTGTCTCAATCCGGTCACTCATTCCATAGCCTGCTATGTGAATTCTCGCGCGTTCCAACGGTCCCTTATTGATATCCATCGCTATCACTTTCGGTGATAAGTTCTGTTCTATCAAATGAATCGGTATATATCCGTGATCTGTTCCTATATCTGCGACAGAGGCGCCCTCTGTCACAAGACCTGCTACTGCAGTAAGTCTCTTTGATAGTTCCATAGGCGCCTCTTTCTTAATCCAGATAATCTCTTAATTTTCTACTGCGGCTCGGATGACGAAGCTTTCTAAGTGCTTTTGCCTCGATCTGACGAATACGCTCACGCGTTACATCAAACTCCTTACCAACCTCTTCCAGTGTACGTGCACGTCCATCATCCATACCAAAACGAAGTCTTAAAACTTTCTGCTCTCTCTCTGTCAGAGTATCTAACACTTCATCTAACTGCTCTTTTAAAAGTGTCTGAGCTGCGGCTTCAGCAGGTACCGGAACATTGTCGTCCTGAATAAAATCTCCCAGGTGACTGTCTTCCTCTTCACCGATTGGTGTCTCCAGTGATACCGGTTCCTGAGAAATCTTTAAGATTTCACGGACACGTTCCACTGGCATATCTAATTCTGCTGCAATTTCCTCCGGCGTAGGTTCACGTCCTAACTCCTGCAGTAATTGTCTGGAAACACGAATCAGTTTATTGATCGTCTCTACCATATGCACCGGAATACGGATAGTTCTGGCCTGATCAGCAATTGCTCTTGTAATTGCCTGGCGGATCCACCATGTTGCATAAGTACTGAATTTGAATCCTTTATGATAGTCAAACTTCTCAACCGCTTTAATTAGACCCAAATTGCCTTCCTGAATCAGATCCAAAAACAGCATTCCACGTCCCACATATCTCTTGGCAATGCTGACAACAAGACGAAGGTTTGCTTCTGCCAGACGCTTCTTAGCATCCTCGTCTCCTTCTGCCATACGCTTTGCAAGCTCTACTTCTTCATCTGCCGAAAGAAGCGGTACCTTCCCAATCTCTTTCAGATACATACGGACCGGATCCTCAATACTGATTCCATCCGGCACAGACAAGTCGATTTTCTCCATATCAACATCGTCTTCATCTGTCAGAACAATATCGGAATCATCAACATCGTCTAATTCCTCAATTCCATCCCCATCTCCGCTTACACGAAGCACATCAATATGATTGGCCTCCAGATACTCATAAACTTTCTCCATCTGTTCTGCATCAAGCTCCATATCTGAGAAAAAATCATTGATTTCCTGAAGTTCCAGGATACTCTTATTCTTCTTTCCATGAGCAACCAGTTGTTTTAACTTTTCCCCAAATTTCGCTATGTTTTCTTCCATGTGGTGTCCATCCTCCATTATATGTTTTTATTTTATCCTTAATTAATAGAAATATGCAATTTTTCAAGGTCCTGCAACGCCCGTTTTGCTTCCATCAGCTTCTGCAAGCTCTGTATATCGGTCGGATCAAGCTTTGCTGAGTGTTCTTCAATACTATTCTTCTTTACCCGGATAATTGTCTCTTTTAATGCCTTTTCCTGTTCATGTGCTGTTTTAATTTCCCGGATCCTTGTATTAAAAAGCGCTGCCACCTCTCGATGTTCCTCTTCATCTGTAAAATGATTCATGATCTGTGCCGGATTAAGCTTCCCCTGTTCGTGCTGCGCATATAAAAGCTCAGCTACAGTCCGATATATCCCTTCCTGAAAATCTTCCGGATGAATATACTTCTGGATCTGTGCAAATACATTTTCATCCGATGCCATCCATGTCAGCAGAATCTTCTGTGACTTTCGTGTACCATCTTCCTTATCCAGGTTCTGACTCCTTGTAGATCTCGGTCTTTCCACCGGCTTTGCAAGTCCAGTCTGAACTGCCATTCGTCCGACCAGTTTTCTCAGATCTTCACTGCTGACATGATAAGCTCCTGCAACTGCATCAATGTAGTTATTGCGCTCTATCTCTTCATCAAACTCTGTAAGCCTTCTCGCAGCTTCCTTCATAAAGTCCGTCCTGCCTTCCGGCGACGTCATATCATAATCTCGTTCCAGGATTTCAAGACTGAACATAAATCCATTCCTTGCCTTCTGGATTCGTTCTTCAAAGGCTTCTGCTCCGAGATTTTTAATAAATTCATCTGGATCTTTATACGGTTCCATCCGAATGATCTTCGCCGTAATCCCAACTTCACGCAGAATCGGTCCCGCCCTCAGAGCTGCTTTCGTTCCCGCCTCGTCACTGTCATACGTCAGGTAGACTTCATTGACATACCGTTTGATAAGCGCTGCATGTCCCGGTGTCAGGGCCGTTCCAAGTGATGCTACTGCATTGGTAAATCCAGCCTGATGCAGGGAAATCACATCCATATAGCCCTCACAAAGCAGAAAATAAGGCTTTCTCGACTTTCTTGCACGATTCAATCCATACAGGTTCCGGCTTTTGTCAAAAATGATCGTCTCCGGTGAGTTCAGATACTTTGGCTTTGCATCACCCATAACACGGCCGCCAAATCCAATAACACGGCTGTTTGCATCCATAATCGGAAACATGACCCGGTTCCAGAACTTATCGTGAACTCCGTATTTTTCATCAATACTAATCAGACCTGCCTGTGAGATCATATCGTCTTTGTAGCCTTTTGATTTCAGATACTTGTACAAATCATCACTGTACTTGTTCGAATATCCCAGACCAAATGCTTTGATCGTATCATCACTCAGCTTTCGATCTTTTAAGTATGTAAGGGCATGTCCCCCTTGCGGCCTTAGAAGCTGTACATAAAAGTACTGTGCTGCTGCCTTATTAATTTCCAGTAATATGGCTTTCGTATCTGCACGCTTTTTCGCCTCCCCAAAGTACTCCGGTTCCGGAAGTTCCACGCCTGCACGATCCGCCAGATATTTCAATGCCTCTACAAAAGAATAATTTTCATATTCCATCAGAAATGTGAATACATTTCCTCCAGCACCACAGCCAAAGCAATAATACATCTGCTTCTGTCTGCTGACTGAAAATGACGGGGATTTTTCATTATGAAATGGACATAATCCAAAGTAGGAGCTTCCTTTTTTCTGAAGTCTCACATAACTGGAAATTACATCTACGATATCATTTTTTGACCGGATTTCTTCCACTAATTCCTCTGGATAATACATATCTGCGTCCTTTCATTTTTCATCATCTCTTCCTCAAATCCAGAAGAAGAAATGTTCCTATTATTAATATTCGACACAAACTTTATATTTCCTTTAATTTTTCCAAGATTCTGGGATAAAAAATTCCGTAAATTTCTTCACTGCATAAGTATCCGTCATTCCTGCGATATAATCGCACACGACCTGTGACAGCTCTTCTCCCTTTTTTAACATATTCTGTGATTGTTCCGGAAGAAACTCCGGATTCTTTATATAGAATTCATATAGATTGGTAATCATATGGATTGCTTTGCCCTCTTCCTTCTTGGCAACTGGGTTACGGTAAACATTTTCAAACATAAATATACGAAGACCCTGCATGGCCTCATGAACTTCCTCAGACATCTGAATCACCGGCCGATCCACACTGTTGATAATAACATTATGTACGAGTGTGTTCAGACGTCCTTTCACCGAAGTTCCCAAAACGTCCGTATATTTCTTCGGAATATCTTCTTCTCTTAAAATACCGCCACGGATTGCATCATCAATATCATGATTAATATAGGCAATCTTATCTGACAGACGCACGATCTGCCCTTCCAGTGTTGACGGGCGTCCGCTTGTTTTGTGATTCCTGATCCCGTCAATGACTTCCCATGTAAGATTCAGTCCCCGTCCTTCCTTTTCTATAGATTCCACCACTCGCACACTCTGCTCATTGTGTTTGAAACCTCCTGGGCGAAGTTCATTGAGCGCACGCTCCCCTGCATGCCCGAAAGGTGTATGTCCCAGATCATGCCCCAGGGCAATTGCTTCTACCAGCTCCTCATTAAGCCTGAGCGCTTTCGCAATTGTTCTTGCATTTTGTGACACCTCCAGTGTATGTGTCAGCCTTGTACGGTAATGATCTCCTTTTGGAAGAAGAAACACCTGGGTCTTCTGCTTCAGTCTGCGGAAGGCCTTGCAGTGTACGATTCGGTCACGATCACGCTGAAAGACCGGACGAATATCACATTCCTCTTCCTTGATCTTTCTGCCTTTTGAATTCTTACTCAATGTCGCATAAGGACTTAAATACTCCAATTCTCTTTCTTCCATCTGCTCCCGAATCGTCATAGAATCACACTCCCTCTTCACACTTGTATAATCATACTTTCATTATACAATACAATTCCGTCTGCTGGTACTGTTTTTCACATATAATGATATTTCTTTCGCTGTCTGATAAAAAATGCAGCTGTCATAAAAAGTGTACAAAGCTCTGCCACTGTAACGGCACTCCAGATTCCGTTCACTCCAAAGAATACAGGCAGTATCAGAACTGCCGCCATCTGGAATAATAATGTTCGAAGAAATGAGATCGCAGCCGAAATCATTCCATTGTTCAATGCTGTAAAGAATGCTGATCCATAAATATTGAATCCATTGATCAGAAAACTGATAAAATATATCCTGAATCCGTGTCTTGTCATCTCAAATAATTCTGCGTCATATCCCACAAACAATTTTGCAAGCGGTGTTGTAATCACCTGAGAGAACACGAAAAGTCCAATCCCCCATATTCCAATCAGCCGCAGGCTCTTTTTGAACATATTTTTCAGCTCACTGTGATTGCCGGCACCATAATGATAGCTGACGATCGGCGCACTTCCAATAGAATATCCGATAAAAATAGCAATAAATATAAAGTTCGCATACATAATAGATCCATAAGCCGCTACTCCATTTTCACCGGCTACTTTCATAAGCTGCAGATTATAAAGAGAATTTACCACTGAACTGGACAGATTCGTCATAAACTCGGATGCACCATTGCTGCATGTCTTTAATAAAATTCTGCTGTCAAAACTTGGTCTTCCAAGTTTCAGAAGACTTGAATTTTTTCGTGCAAAATAAAAAATCGGGAACAATCCGCCGATAAATTCTCCGCATACTGTCGCAACTGCTGCCCCTGCAATTCCAAATCCAAGACGTCCCACAAACAAATAATCCAGAACCATGTTGGTCACACCCGCCACAATGATAACTTTTAGCCCAAGTTTTGGTTTCTGTGCTGCTACAAAAAAGCTCTGAAACACATTCTGCAGCATAAAAGCTGGAAAAGAAATAAATGTGATGCGCCCGTATAACACACAGTCTGAAAGCAGTTCACCAGCTGCGCCAAGCATCACTGCTATCGGACGAATCAAAATCATTCCAAGAAGACTAACTGCTATGCCACCAATTATCGTAACATAGACTAACATGGAAAAATATTCATTTGCCTTTTCTTTTTTTCCTTCTCCCAGAGTTGTTGCTACAATCGCGCTGCCTCCGGTACCGATCATAAACCCAAGAGCTGAAAGTCCCATCAGAATCGGCATAATTAAATTGATTGCTGCAAATGCCGTCTTTCCGGCAAAATTCGACACAAACAGACCGTCTACAACACCGTAGATCGACGTAAAGATCATCATCACAATAGACGGTAATACAAATTTTATTAATTTTTTATAAGTAAAATGATCTGATAACTGAATCTCCATAAAAAAATCTACTCCTCTTTATATACCTTTTATATCAGCTGGGAGATGACGCGCACCTCTATAGGTGGTGAGAAACAAGCTAGTATCAGTGGTGGGAGTCAATCCCCCAGCTGATATAGCCTCCGGCAGGATTGCAGAAGTGCAATAACTTCTGTTTCTATAAAATCCTCAACTATACTTGAGACATTTGAAGCTTCTGGATATTCGCTTTCAATTCCATATTATACTTTTCGTAAAGTTCCAGCATCTTCTTGCATTCTTCCTTACTCATACCAGAAAATGCCTGATTCTCTGCCTCTATCACCGGATAAATCTTCTCTTCCATAAGTTTCTGTCCCTTTTCCGTCAGATGAATATGCATATCACGGCCTTTTCCTTTTTCCAGTATCAGATATCTGTCCTGTTCCAGCTTACGGATCGATGAATTCACTGTCTGCTTTGGAATACAGCACATCTGACTGATATCACGTTGCAAACATCCATCCCCCATCTCACAAATGGCGTATAGAATATCAAATCCGCTTAATGACAGTCCTACCTTTGTCGCAGCCTCACGGTATACATCATTAAACTCTTTATAAATGTGATTAAACTCTATGAGCTGACGGCTCATGTATAGTGTTTTTTGTTTCGACTCCATTATTTTTTCTCCTCAAGTCCGATTTCGTACTTATTACAGTATAGTCCGATTTCGTACTCACGTCAAGAGTTTTGCTCGATATTGCCAATCCAAATAAAAGAAGGAAAGAACGAAGTCAAAACAATTCGCAAAAGAACAAAAAAGATGAAAAAAACCAAAAATTGTTGTTGCTTTTTTCCTGAAAGTGTAGTAATATAATCTTCGGGCAATCGAGAAAAGCCTTTTATGCGGAAGTGTCGGAACTGGCAGACGAGCAAGACTAAGGATCTTGTAAGCATTGCGCTTGTGTGGGTTCAAGTCCCATCTTCCGCATTAGATAAAGAGAACAGGAAATCTTAGAAAGGTTTTCTGTTTTTTTGCGTGGTCTTTTTGTTTTTATGACTAGGCTCTTCAATTTGAATGATTTCTTAAAAAGCTTCAAATTGTTTCAATGGATGGTAATTCTTCCGGTAAGCTCATCCAGAGAGATTCTGAAAAAATCGGCAATCTCTATGAGCAGGTAGATATCGGGCAGTGTGATTCCACGCTCATAAGCGGAAAGTGATTGGCGGCTGATATTAAGTTTTTGCGCAAGATCTGCTTGTTTTAACTGATTTCTCATACGCAGTCGGCGGATATTTTCGCCTACGGCATTTTCTTCTTTTTTCATTGCAAGGAGGATAGATCCTGTTTTGAAAAACACACAATATATATTGATTTTATCATGCTTTTTCATCAGAGAAATGATATATCCTAAATATGAGTAAAGGCATATCCGGTATTCGGATAGCACGATAAGAAGTATCGGATACAATGGAGAAAAACGATAAGGGGATGTATAGAAGTGCTAGAGAACAGGGTGAAAGAGTTGCGTACTGAACGGGGATTGAGGCAGGGAGATTTGGCCGAAAAGATGAATGTTTCACAGCAGACGATCAGCCGTATAGAAAATGGGGAAAATGTTCTGCCATCGGATATATTGATTCATTTATCAAAATATTTTCATGTGTCAACGGATTACATATTAAAGCTATCGGACGTGAGAATGACACAGGAATATCGTTTGGAAATGGAACAGATGTTATTAAGACACTTTGAATTCTTTTTGAGTTACTGCAGGTTGAACAGGACGAATCAAAAGGTGATCAGCTTTTTGGCTGCGCAGATGGAAAAGGCAGAGGAGAAAAAAATTAAAGAATGAGTTTAAGAGTATATAAGACGGTAAAAGTTTTTAAGTATCAGTCTCATGTTGGTGGATGGGAATCAGTAAGGACAGAACAGATATAAAAGGGAAAATCTTATCAGATTTTTCTTTTTTTTATTTTACCCAAACTGTTTGTTTTATGAAATTATATGATATAATTACGATAATTTATTTGAAATTGTCAATAATATCTGAATAAATGTAAGGAGGATCAGTAATGTTAGAAAAGATAGATTTGAATAAAAAAATGTCAAAGCAGGAATATAGTGAAAGTCTTCCGAAGATAGAGGCGGAACTTGGAAGACTTCAAAGAGAGTGTAAAGATTTAGATATTCCGGTCATGATCGTATTTGAAGGATTCGGAGCATCCGGGAAAGGACTTCAGATAGGAAAGTTGATCCACAGTATGGATCCGCGGGGATTTGAGGTGCATACGATTAAAAATGAGACGGAAGAAGAACGGATGCATCCGTTTTTGTGGAGGTTTTGGATCAAGACTCCGGAAAAGGGAAAAATTGCGGTTTTTGATGGAAGCTGGTATCGAAAAGTGTGGGTAGACCGATTTGAAAAAAGGACGCGGGAGAAAGAACTGAAAGATGATTTTGCGTCGATCAATGCTTTTGAACAGCAGCTTTCAGAAGGGGGAACGCTGATTATAAAACTGTTTTTGGATATTGATCAGGATGAGCAGGAGAAACGTTTTAAAAAATTGGAGAAAAAGAAAGAGACGCAATGGAGAGTGACTCAGGGAGACAAAGAGAGAAATGTTAAATATGACGAGTATGCGTTGATGGCAGAAGAAATGCTGTTTTGTACGGATACGGATTATGCGCCGTGGACAATTATAGAAGCGACTGACAGGCGGTTTGCGACAACAAAAATATATATGACGGTGATACAAGCTATGCAAGAGCAGATCCGACGTCAAAAAGAGAATAGTGCTCTGTTGGAGAAAACAAATAAAATAGTGGAAGAAGTTTGTGAGGAAAAGGAAGTTCAGATCGCACAATATGCAGAAAACAGATTTTCGGAAGTTTCAATCTTGTCAAAAACAGATCTTTCCTGCAGCTATACAAAAGAAGAATATAAGCAAAAACTTGATAAACTTCAGAGGAAGGCGGAGCGGCTTCACGGAGAATTATATAGGAAGAGAATTCCGGTAGTGATCGGATTTGAAGGTTGGGATGCCGCAGGAAAGGGAGGTGCGATTAAGCGTCTGACAGAAAAAATGGATCCTCGGGGATATGTGGTAAATCCGACAGCTTCTCCGAATGAGGTTGAAAAAGCGCATCATTACTTGTGGAGATTTTGGAAGGCGATGCCAAAAGACGGACATGTGGCGATTTTTGACAGGACATGGTATGGTCGGGTGATGGTAGAAAGGATCGAGGGATTTTGTACGGAAGAAGAGTGGAAACGCGCATACAAAGAGATAAATGATATGGAGAAAGATCTGGCAAATGCAGGCGCGGTTATTCTGAAATTTTGGATGCATATTGATAAAGAAGAGCAGAAACGCAGATTTTGCGAAAGGATGGAAAATCCGGAAAAACGATGGAAGATTACGGATGAAGACTTAAGAAACCGTGAAAAATGGGATCTCTACGAGCATGCGGCAGATGAGATGATCATGAGGACGTCTACGGCCTATGCGCCGTGGGTTATTGTGGAGGGAAACGATAAGTATTATGCACGGATCAAAGTGCTTAAGACAGTGACAGATGCGATTGAAAAGAGATTAAAGGAAAGGTGATATTATGACCATCAGGGAGCAGCTTGAACTTCGTGAACTTGAATATTTAAGTTCTTATGCGGCATTAAGCAAAGACTCGAAGGGACGGAAAAGAAAAGAGGAACCGTGTGATATCCGACCGGCTTTTCAAAGAGATCGTGACCGGATTCTTCATTGTAAAGCTTTCCGAAGGCTGAAACAAAAGACGCAGGTTTTTCTTCTTCCGAAAGGAGATCATTATAGAACGCGGCTTACACATACGTTGGAAGTGTCCCAGAATGCGCGTACGATAGCAAAAGCATTGCGTTTGAATGAAGACCTTGCAGAAGCAATCGCTCTGGGGCATGACCTTGGTCATACGCCTTTCGGTCATGCGGGGGAAAGAGCTTTAAATCATGTATATCATTTCGCGCATCAAAAGCAGAGTCTTCGTGTTGTAGAACGGATTGAGAAAGAAGGGCGCGGACTGAACCTGACATGGGAAGTCCGTGACGGAATACTGAACCATCAGACGTCAGGACATCCTCATACTTTGGAAGGGCAGGTTGTCCGCATTTCCGATAAGCTTGCATATATCAACCACGATATGGATGATGCAATAAGAGGAGGAATTCTGACAGAGGATGATATTCCTTCTGATTTGCGGCAGGCTCTTGGAAGTTCGTGTAAAGAGCGGCTTAATACTCTGGTGCATGATGTGATCACGAACAGTATGGATCAGCCGGTTATTAAAATGTCTTCGGAAACGGAACGGGCGATGAAAGATCTGCGGAAATTTATGTTTGAAAATGTATACTTGAATCCGAACGCAAAAGGGGAAGAAGATAAGGCGGTACATATGATCGAACAGCTTTTTGAATATTATGCCGAACATACAGAAGTCCTTCCCCGGATTTTTAAGGAGGCTTTGGAAAATTCGGATGATGAGAAAGAACAGATCATCTGTGATTACATTGCCGGAATGACAGATTCTTATGCGGTTAAAAAATTCCAGGATTATTTTGTGCCCGAAGCATGGAAAATTTAAAAAAATAAAGGAAATCAAAAAGTTTTGTCGAATATAATATATAGGACAATCTTTTATGGAGGGTAAACATGTATTATCCGGATGAATTAATAGAGGAAGTAAGAACGCGAAATGATATCGTAGATGTCATATCCGATTATGTCCGTCTGCAGAAAAAGGGAAGCTCCTATTTCGGACTGTGTCCGTTTCATAATGAAAAATCGCCTTCGTTTTCTGTCAGCAGACAGAAGCAGATGTATTACTGCTTCGGATGCGGGGCAGGGGGAAATGTATTTACGTTTTTGATGGAGTATGAGAATTTTTCATTCATGGAGGCTGTAAAATTTCTTGCAGACAGAGCGGGAATTGCACTTCCGGAGGCCGAATATTCGAAGGAAGCAAAACAAAGGGCGGATTTAAAAGCGTCTATTTTAGAGATAAATAAAATCGCTGCCAGATATTATTATGTGCAGCTAAAGTCCGAAAGAGGAGTGGGAGCACATACATATTTGACGGACAGAGGTTTGACAGAAGAGACGATCACGGCGTTTGGACTTGGATATTCAACAAAATACAGTGATGATCTGTATCAATATTTGAGAGGAAAAGGGTATAGTGAAGATCTGATCCGGCAGGCCGGACTGATCAATACAGATGAACGACAGGGAGTGTATGATAAATTTTGGAATCGTGTCATCTTTCCGATCATGGATGTAAACAGCCGGGTGATCGGGTTCGGAGGCCGCGTTATGGGGGACGGAAAACCGAAATATTTGAATTCTCCCGAGACGGCAGTGTTCGACAAAAGCAGGAATTTATATGGACTTAACAGAGCGAGGACATCGAGAAAAACTTATTTTTTGCTTTGTGAGGGATATATGGATGTTATCTCTTTGCATCAGGCTGGGTTTACAAATGCCGTGGCATCTCTCGGAACGGCTCTTACATCAGGACATGCTTCTTTGATCAAAAGATATGTTCAGGAAGTTTATCTGACATATGACAGTGATGATGCAGGTACAAGAGCGGCGCTTCGAGCAGTTCCGATACTGAAAGAGGCGGGTACCCGCTGCCCTGCACTGCGCATGAAAAGTAATCCGTATGGATCCGTATAAAGATCCGGACGAATTTATTAAAAATCTTGGCGCGCAGGAATTTGAAAATCGTATCCAAAATGCAAGAAACGGGTTTATGTTCAGTCTTGAAATATTAGAGAGAGAATTTGATATGGCTTCCCCGGAAGGAAAAACTGCTTTTTTCAGAGAGGCGGCAAATAGGCTGCTCTCATTTGAAGATGAATTGGAACGGAACAATTATATCGAGGCAGTTGCATCTGCATATAAAGTAAGCAAAGAGAGTCTGGAAAAACTTGTCGCAAAAACTGCTGTAAGTACAGGACTTGCCCGCCCGGTCACACGCCCGAAAAAAGCCGATGGGGCGGTCTTGCAAAAAGAAGACGGAATTGTTACATCGCAGAAAGTTCTGCTTACATGGATGATCGAAAATGAAAATCTGTATTCAAAGATAAGCAGTTACATAAGTCCGGATGATTTCACAGGAGAATTAAATCGGCGCGTTGCGAAACTTTTATATGAGCAGCATGAAAAAGGAGAACTAAATCCGGCAAAACTTTTGAATCATTTCACATCAGAGGAAGAACATAGGGAAGCGGCTTCTCTTTTTCATACGAAAATCCGCCAACTGAAAACAAAAGAAGAACAGGATCAGGCGTTGAAAGATACAATTTTAAAAGTAAAAGCTCACAGCATCAATGAGCGAACGCTGAATCTGGATCCGTCAGATATGGCCGGATTGCAGCATTTAATGGAAGAAAAGCGGAAGCTTGAGGAACTGAGGCAACTGCATATTTCTATAGATTAAGGATAAAATAAAACAAGATGATCTGCGTATGCGCACAGATCAGGAAGGATGGACACATGGAAGAGAATGCACAGAAATTTCTGGAAAAAATGAACGAGCTTGTCGCTCTGGGAAAGAAGAAAAAAAGTATACTTGATGTTCAGGAGATCAATGACTTTTTTGCGGACATGGAATTAAGCGCCGAACAGATGGAAAAAGTTTTTGAGTATTTAGAAGGACATAATATTGACGTCTTGCGGATCACGGCTGATACGGACGATGATGTAGATATCGACAATATGATCGCAGAGGAAGAAGAAGTCGATATGGAGAATATCGACCTTTCCGTTCCGGAAGGAGTAAGTATTGAAGATCCGGTTCGTATGTATTTGAAAGAAATCGGAAAAGTACCGCTTTTAAGTGCAGAGCGAGAGATTGAACTGGCGAAACGGATGGAAGAAGGCGACGAGGATGCAAAAAAAGAGCTGGCAGAAGCGAACCTGCGTCTTGTTGTCAGCATTGCGAAGCGGTATGTAGGACGAGGCATGCTCTTTCTTGATCTGATCCAGGAAGGAAATCTAGGCTTGATCAAAGCTGTTGAAAAGTTTGATTATCATAAAGGTTATAAATTCAGCACATATGCGACATGGTGGATTCGTCAGGCGATCACAAGAGCTATAGCGGATCAGGCAAGGACAATTAGAATTCCGGTTCATATGGTAGAGACGATCAATAAACTGATCCGTGTGTCAAGACAGCTTCTGCAGGAACTTGGAAGAGAACCGCTTCCGGAAGAAATCGCCAAAGAGCTGGATATGCCTGTTGAGCGTGTTCGGGAGATTTTGAAGATTTCTCAAGAACCGGTTTCGCTCGAAACTCCGATCGGCGAGGAAGAGGACAGCCATTTAGGAGATTTTATTCAGGATGATAACGTGCCTGTACCGGCAGAAGCTGCGGCGCAGACGCTCTTAAAAGAACAACTTGATGAAGTGCTCGATACACTGACCGAAAGGGAGCAGAAAGTATTACGTCTTCGTTTTGGAATGAATGACGGAAGAGCGCGTACATTGGAGGAAGTGGGAAAAGAATTTGACGTTACGAGAGAGCGTATCCGTCAGATTGAAGCAAAAGCTCTTCGGAAGCTGCGCCATCCAAGTCGAAGCAGAAAATTAAGAGATTATCTTGATTAATTATCCGGCAAACAGTGTAACCGAGAAAAGAGGATACAGATGGAATTATCAAAAAGACTCCGTGCAGTTGCAGATCTTGTAACTGCCGGATATCAAGTGGCCGATATCGGAACGGATCATGCGTACATACCGATTTTTCTGACAGAGACAGGAAAAACAGATTATGCGGTAGCAATGGATGTCAATAAAGGACCGCTTAGAAAAGCGCAGGAAAATATTTGTGCGTATAAAATGGAAGAACAGATAGAAACACGTCTCTCAGATGGATTTTCTGCATTGAAAGTACAAGAGGTGCAGTCTGCAGTAATTGCGGGGATGGGTGGAAATCTTGTGATTCGTATTTTGGAGGAAGGGCATGATGTAGTTTCATGCTTAAAAGAGTGTATTCTTCAGCCGCAGTCTGAACCGGATAAAGTAAGAGCCTTTCTTTTGCAGGAGGGTTTTTTCTTTATAGAGGAAGACATGGTTGAAGAGGACGGAAAATACTATCCGATGATGAAAGTCCGGCCTCCAAAGAAGAGCGGAAAGAAAGACGGAATAAAATCGGAAATGTGGAATGACGTACAGCTTCAATATGGAAAGCTTCTTCTTGAAAAGCGTCATCCGGTGTTAAAGCGTTATTTGGAACGGGAGATTCGTATCAGAACAGATATATTAAAGTCGATTGAAAAGAAAGATTCTCAGAAGATACAAGTGAGAAAGCGGCAATTGGAAGAAGAATTAAATATTGCAGAGAAAGGGATGGAATACTATGCTTTGTAAAGAGATCATTCAAGTGATAGAGGCGTCTTATCCGAAAGAAGCGGCGCTTGATTTTGATAATGTGGGACTTTTGGCAGGGCGGCTGGAAAAAGAGGTAAGTAAGGTTTATCTGGCGCTCGATGCGACAGAAGAGGTGATCGATAAGGCGATTGCATTAGGAACAGATATGCTTATTACGCATCATCCTCTTATATTTTCCCCAATGAAGAGAGTGACAGATGAAGATTTTATAGGACGCCGTGTTGTAAAGCTGCTTCAAAATGACATTTCTTATTATGCAATGCACACAAATTATGATGTGCTTGGCATGGCGAAGCTGGCAGAAGATATTCTTGGTATTGAGAAAACATATGTGCTTGATGTGACAATGGAAAAAGACGGAGCAGAAGAAGGAATCGGAAGAATCGGAATGCTTGAGCGGGAAATGACATTGGAAGAATGTTGTCTCTATGTGAAGCATAAATTGAAATTGGGAAGTGTGAAAGTGTATGGAGATATGAAAAAAAATGTACATTGTCTTGCTGTTTCTCCCGGGGCGGGAAAGTCGGCGATAATGCCGGCGATAAAAAAAGGAGCAGATGTGCTTGTGACAGGCGACATAGGTCATCATGACGGTATTGATGCGGTTGAACAGGGGTTGGCGGTCATTGATGCGGGACATTATGGAACAGAGTATATATTCATAGACGATATGAAATGCTTTTTACATGAAAAACTTCCGGTATTGGATGTGATGTCGATTCCGATAGTTCATCCATTCCAAGTGCTTTAAAAGGTGGACTTTATTTGGGTAAAAGGAGTGTGTTCCGGAAAATGGAGAAAAAAAAGTATAATATTACAGTAGGTAACGAGACAAAAGAATTTGAGGAAGGAACAACATATCAAGCTGTTGCAAAAGAGTTCTGCGGTAGTTTTTCTCATCCTGCCGTTCTTGCAGTGGAAGGAGAAAACAGACTGCAGGAACTAAGAAAAACAGTTGAGAAAGACTGTGAATTGAAGTTTATTACGACAGCAGATGCAATCGGACATGAAACTTATAAAAGAAGTTTGTGCTTTCTTCTTGTAAAAGCGGTTCATGATGTGGCAGGACATGATAAGATCGAACGCGTCAGAATTCATTTTTCGGTGGATAAAGGATATTATTGCACAGTTGACGGAGATATAAAAATTACAGAGCAGTTCCTTGCGGATGTGGCGAAGCGGATGCGTTGGCTCTCAGATGAAAAAATTCCGATTAAAAAGAAGACAATTCATACAGATGATGCGATCGAATTATTTCACAGACATGGAATGTATGATAAGGAAAAATTATTTGAATACCGGAGGGTTTCAAAAGTAAACATATATAGTATTAATGAGTTTGAAGATTATTATTACGGATATATGGTTCCTGATACCGGATATCTGAAATATTTTTCTCTTCATTTGTATGATGAAGGCTTTGTCATTCAGATGCCGGTGAAAGAACAGCCGGAAAAGATTCCCGAATTTAGACCAAGTCCTAAATTATTTCATGTATTGAAAGAGTCTGTTTTATGGGGAGATTGTCAGGACATAGAAACAGTCGGAGCGCTTAATGAGATGGTAACAAAAGGAGATATGCGGGAAGTTGTGCTTGTGCAGGAAGCTTATCAGGAACGGAGAATAGGCGAGATTGCCAGACAGATTGCAGACCGGAAAGATGTTCGGTTTGTTTTGATCGCAGGGCCATCATCTTCCGGAAAAACGACATTTTCACATAGGTTGTCCATTCAGCTTAGGGTGAATGGATTAAAACCTCATCCGATTGCGGTAGATAATTATTTTGTCGATCGGGAACATACTCCGAAAGATTCAGATGGAAATTATGATTTTGAGTGTTTGGAAGCAATCGACATTCCCAAATTTAATGAAGATATGAGGGCTCTTTTAAAAGGAGAGGAAGTGTATCTTCCCATTTTTGACTTTAAAAGCGGTAAGAGAAAGTATGAATCTAAACCGAAAAAACTTGGTTCACAGGATATTCTTGTAATAGAAGGAATCCATTGTTTGAATCCAAAATTGACAGAGACAATGGCAGATGCGAACAAATTTAAGATTTATATCAGCGCATTGACTCAGTTGAACATCGATGAACATAATCGGATCCCTACGACAGACGGAAGGTTGATCAGGAGGATTGTAAGAGATTCCCGCACACGCGGCGCTTCTGCATCGAAGACGATTTCTATGTGGGCTTCAGTAAGAAGAGGAGAGGAAAAAAACATATTTCCGTTTCAGGAAGAAGCGGATGTGATGTTTAATTCTTCTTTGATCTATGAACTGGCAGTGCTGAAGCAATATGTGGAACCGCTTCTTTTTGCGGTGGATAAAGATTCAAAAGAATTTATTGAAGCAAAAAGGCTTCTTAAGTTTTTTGATTACTTTGTTGGGATCGGAAGTGAATTTATACCGACAAACTCTCTGTTAAGAGAGTTTGTCGGCGGTGGATGCTTCCGTTTATAGATGGCGGATCATTTTGATTTTATTTCCCGCCACAGTTGATTATAGATGATTTCGTTTTCGTCTCCGAGGAAATTAAACGTCTCGCAATTTTTAAGTTGGGAGATATCGGGGAATGCAATGTTGCTTTCGCGCATTGATTCGTCTTCAATCAGTTCTCTTCCTGCTGAGTTGGGAATAGAATATGTAATATAATCAAAATTCATTTTTGCAATATCAGGACGGCAGAGGTAGTTGATAAACGCCTCTGCGTTCTTTTTGTTTTGTGCATTTTTCGGAATGACGAGAGCGTCAATCCACAAGTTCGATCCCTCTTTCGGAATCACATACTCCAGATCGGGATTTTCCTTTTGGCAATAAAGTGCTTCTCCCGAATAAATAACGCCGAGTGCAGCTTCGTTTCCGATCATTTTATCCCGAACCTGATCGATGACATAGGCCTGAACAAGAGGTTTTTGTTTGATGAGAAGCTTTTTGGCGGCTTCTAATTCATCAAGATCTGTTGAGTTCAAAGAATATCCGAGTGATTTTAAAGCAACGGCAAAAGCGTCTCTTACACTGTCTTGCATGAGGATGCTGTCCGTATACTTTTCATCCCATAAAATATTCCAGCTGTCTACAGGTTCGTCCACCATTTTCTTGTTATAAAGTATTCCGACCGTTCCCCAAAGATACGGAACGGAGTATTTGTTTTCCGGGTCATATTGTTTTGACATTTCCATATAAATATCATCAATATATTTTAAATTCGGTACATTTTCATAATTAATCTCGGCAAGCAGATCGTTTTCGATCATTCTTTGCACCATATAGTCAGAAGGACAGACGACGTCATAAGCAATCGCGCCGGACTGCACTTTCGGGTACATGATTTCATTTGTTTCATATTCTTCATATACAACGTCGATTCCGGTCTCGTCTTCAAACATCGTAATAATTTCAGGATCAATATAGTCTCCCCAGTTGTATACAATGACTTTTTCGCCGGACATATTTCCGGAGGAAGAACCATATACGAACCCGCCGATAACGATGACAAGCATGATTGCGGCAGGAGCGAAACGATGAAAGAAAAATCTGCTGAATTTGCGGAATTTTCCGGCAGGCGCATGAACGGCAGCTTTTTTGACCTTCGGATCGTCTGGGGTCATATTGACAAGAAAAAGCAGAATGAGAACCGTCAGAAACATGATTGTGGACAGTGCGTACATTTCCGGTTTGATTCCCTTTCTGACTTCACTGTATATTTTTGTAGACAGTGTATCTATTCCGGGTCCTTTTGTGAAGTGGGTGATTACAAAATCATCCAGCGACATAGTAAATGCCAGCAGAAATCCTGAAAAAATTCCGGGCATGATATCCGGCAGAACGACCTTTCTGAACGCATAAGAAGGAGATGCGCCGAGGTCAAGCGCCGCTTCATAAGTGCGTTTGCTCGTCTGTTTTAATTTAGGCATGACACTTAGGATAACATAGGGGATATTAAATGTAATATGTGCTAGCAATATTGTGGAAAATCCAAGTGTAAACCGACATGCAATGAAAAGGAGCATGAGAGAAATTCCTGTTACAATATCGGCGTTGAGCATCGGAATATTTGTGACTCCGAGAAGTAATGTACGTGCTTTTGTACGCATTGCCTGGATGCCGAGGGCGGCGGCAGTTCCGATCAAAGTTGCGATCAGAGCGGAAAGAAAGGCGATGATAAGTGTTGTATAAAGCGCATTCATGATGTCTTTGTTTTGAAAAAGCTGTAAATACCATTTTCCTGTAAAACCGTTCCATTTGGAACGTGTTTTTGTATTGTTAAAAGAAAGAACCATCAAAGTGATAATGGGAGCGTATAACAATACAAAGATCAGGAAAAGGTAGATTTTTTTTGCGGTTGATTTGATCAAAATGTATTTCCCTCCCCGTTTTTATCGTATTTGGCAATCAGAGCCATGCTTGCAATGATGAACAACATCAAAACAAGAGAAAGCCCGGAACCGACATTCCAGTTGCTTCCTTGTTTAAATTCCTGCTCTATAACATTTCCGATCAGAAGGATCTTGCTTCCTCCGAGAAGATCAGATATTACAAATGTCGTAAGAGACGGTACAAATACCATTGTGATGCCGCTGATGATTCCGGGAATACTAAGCGGCATTATGATCTTAAAAAATGTCTGCGCAGTGTTCGCACCGAGATCTCTGGCAGCGTGGATAACATCTTTATCAATCTTAGACAGCACATTGTAGATCGGAAGTACCATAAAAGGAAGAAAATTGTATACCATTCCGAGAACAATGGCAGATGGAGTATTGATGATCGACTGCTCCGGAAGATGGAGGAAATTAAGTATGCTGTTAATGACTCCGTTTTTTTCCAAAAGTGTCTGCCACGCTAATGTCCGAAGAAGAAAATTCATCCACATCGGAAGAATGAATATCAGTACGATAAAACTTGTCTGATTCATATTTTTCTCGGCAAGAATCATAGCCAGTGGATAGGCGAGGACTAAGCAGATTAAAGTGCTGATAAACGACAGTAAAAGAGCCAGTCCGAGCGCTTTTAAATTTTCGGGAGTTGTCATCTGGGAAAGATTATTCAGAGTAAAACTCCCGTTTTTGTCTGTGAGTCCATAGTACAAGATCATGAGCAGAGGAATAATGATAAAAGACATTGCCCAGAATAAATATGGACCTGCGAGTATTTTTCTATTCTTCAATCGGAACAGCCTCCTCATCTTCGGATTCCGGTTTTTTCATGATCTGGATATCAAAAGGATCGACTTTTACTCCGACTTCTGTTCCAACCGGGAACATATCGGTGCTATGAACAAGAAGCTCATAATTGTTTGCGAGAACTTCCATTTCATAGTGAACCCCTTTGAAGATCAGATTTGTGACAACTCCGTTGATAACTCCTTCTCCAGGAGCAACAAGATCAATGTCCTCAGGTCGGATTACAGCATCTACCGGTTTATTATGACCAAATCCGACGTCTACACAGTTCCAGACAGCTCCGAGTATCTTTACGACTTTATCTTCTACCATCGTAGCAGGCAGAATATTACTGTCACCGATAAAATCTGCGACAAAAGCATTTTGCGGTTCATTGTAAATGTCCTCCGGCGTACCGATCTGTTGGATATAGCCTTGATTCATAACAACGATCGTATCAGACATTGTAAGCGCTTCTTCCTGATCGTGAGTAACGTAAACAAAGGTGATGCCGAGTTCGTTTTTCAGACGGATCAGTTCGTACTGCATATCTTGGCGAAGCTTCAGATCAAGAGCTCCGAGCGGTTCGTCTAAAAGGAGCACTTTGGGTTCATTTACGATCGCCCGCGCAATGGCTATACGCTGTTGTTGTCCGCCGCTTAATGAGTCCGGTGACCGGTCTTCAAAACCTTCCAAATTGACAAGTTTTAAAGCATAGCGGATTTTATCTTTAATGTAAGCTTTTGATTTCCCTTTGATCTTTAAGCCGAACGCAATGTTGTCAGCGATTGTCATGTGGGAAAAAAGAGCATATTTTTGGAAAACGGTGTTTAGCTGCCGGCGGTTTGGCGGAATGTCATTAATATTTTTTCCATCAAAAATGATCTTTCCGGAATCAGGTGTTTCAAAACCACCTAAAATTCTCAGCAGTGTTGTTTTCCCGCACCCACTTGGTCCGAGCAAAGTCAAAAATTCGTTTTCCCGTATATAAAGATTCAGTTGGTCTAAAATGACAGAATCCCCATAAGATTTTGTAATATCGACAATATCGATCAATCGGTTAGACATAGCGGCCTCCTAAATTTCTTTTGTATAGATTTGTTTTAAATGATCCATCTTCGCTGTCATATTCTGCAGAAGAAGATCGGTAAGCGTGATCGCGGTCATAGCTTCTACAACAACGACTGCGCGGGGAACGATTACAGGGTCGTGTCTTCCGTGGATGACGATTTCGGTATTCTCATGCGCTGTATTTATCGTCTCCTGCGGTATTGCGATAGAGGATGTCGGTTTTACTGCTGCCCGGACGATCAGTCGGGAGCCGTCGCTCATGCCTCCAAGCGTACCTCCGGAATGATTTGTCTTCTTATGTACTTCTCCATTTTCAACATAGAAAGGATCGTTATTTTTTGAGCCGACAGAAGAGGCTGCCTGAAACCCATCTCCGATTTCTACGCCTTTAACAGCGCCGATCGACATGACAGCTTGTGCGAGAAGCGCGTCCAGCTTGTCAAAGACCGGTTCTCCTAAGCCGACAGGCAGTCCGTCTGCAATACATTCGATAACTCCGCCGCAGGAATTAGTTTCTTTCATTAAAGAAGTAATGTACTGTCCAGCCTGCTCGGCGATATTGTTGTTTGGCATATAAAGACTGTTCTGGCTGATCTCGGAGTAGTTATATTCTGTTTCATTTATTACGTAAGGACCGATTGCCTTCGTGTAAGCACAAAGAGAAATTCCGAGTTCGTTTAAGATTTTAGAGGCAATCGCGCCTGCTGCGACACGGCCGATTGTTTCCCGACCGGAAGAACGCCCGCCTCCTCTGTAATCGCGGATGCCGTATTTTTCCGTAAAAGGATAATCCGCATGCCCCGGACGAAACATAGAAACAATGTTTCCATAATCTCGGGAACGTTGGTCTTTATTACGTACGAGAAGAGAAATCGGTGTTCCGGTCGTTTTGCCTTCAAAGATTCCCGAGAGAATCTCGACAGTATCTTCCTCGCTGCGTCTCGTTGTAAATTTACTCTGACCGGGTTTTCGGCGGTCAAGAAATATCTGAATATCTTCTTCATTTAGAGAAATTCCGGAAGGGCATCCGTCGATCACGACGCCGATGCCGGATCCGTGAGATTCTCCCCAAGTCGTGATGCGAAATATTTTACCAAAAGTTGAGCCACTCATAAAATGATCTCCTTTCAAAATTCTGTTATATGTAAAGTTCTGTCGAAAAGCAGAATTACAAAAGTCATTATATAGGAAGAAAGGAGCAGTTACAAGCAAGGTCTTAATTTTTCTTAAAATAAAACAATATACTGTACTTTTTTTTACAATCGTAATATAATGTTGCCGTGATATTGAAAAAGGGAGAGAGATGATTAACGGATGAGTGAAAAGAAAAATAAATCCTTACGCCGGCAAGAAGACGTACGGCTTTTAGATGAAGAAGTGTTTGAAGAATTTGAAGATGAGGAAGATTTTTCGGAGAGTGACAACTTCAGCGCGGACGACAGCTTTGACGATGATGATATTGATGACGATGAGCTGTATGAAGATGAAGATGAAGAGGGAGAAAAGAAAAAAAAGAAAGTGCTCCGAAGAAGGGGAAAAAGACGTCGGCAGAAAAAGATGAAAGAAAATAAAGGAAAGCGGAGTAAAAAAGCGTGGATCATTGGAGGAAGCATCATAGGCGGACTGCTCGTGATATACCTTGGTATTTCGGCGTTTTTTATCAGTCATTTCTATATTAATACAACAATTAACGGAAAAGACTTTTCGGGGAAAACAGAATCGGATGTCGTAGCATATATGAAAGACCAAGTGGAAGGGTATTCTTTGAAGATTATAGAAGCTGATAATAAGACGGACGAGATTAATGGAGAGGCAATTTCAATGACGTATAAAAAAGATGATAGTGTAAAAGACGCATTGAAAAATCAGAATCCTCTTCTGTGGATACGAGCGCTTTTTTCAAAATCCAGCGCAGAAGTGACGATCAACGTTGATTATAATGAGGATGCACTGAGTAAAGCAATCGGGTCGATTCAGGCAGTGAAAGCAGAGCAGACGGAACCGGTATCTGCATATCCTAAATTTGACGGTGAATCATTCAAAGTAGAGCCGGAAGTGTATGGAAGTGCGGTAGATATGGAAATTTTGACTAAAAAGATCAAAGAGTATATTACCAATTTTGAACCGGAATTAAATCTTCTGAATGAAAAATGCTATAAAGTACCTAAATATACAACGGAATCAAAAGAAGTTCAAAAAGCGTGTGACGATATGAATAAATATTGTCAGGCAAGTATTACCTATCCGATGAAAGAAAATGTAGTTGTAGACAAAGCTCTTATTTCGACATGGGTTTCGGCGGATGCTGATATGAATGTAACATTCAATGAAGAAGCTGTCCGGGCATGGATGAGAGATTTCGGAAAAACTTATGATACAGTCGGAACAACGAGAACGATCACTTCTCCGACAGGAAAGACAGTGGAAGTATCAGGAGGTACTTACGGCTGGTCGATCGACGAAGAGGCAGAAACGCAGAATTTGATCGCAAGTATTAAAAACGGAGAAGTTGTGACAAGAGAACCTGCATATGAAAAGACAGCGGCATCTCATGCGGCACAAGACTGGGGAACGACGTACCTTGAGGTGGACCTTTCCGCACAGCATATGTGGTATATTGTAAACGGGGCGATCGCACTGGAGACAGATGTTGTTACAGGCCTTCCCGATGCGAAGCATGCGACTCCGGCAGGTGTATATTCGATTCTTTATACAGAACCGGATTCAAAATTAATCGGTGAAAAAGATCCGGAAACAGGGAAACCGATTTACGAAACGTATGTCCGCTACTGGATGCCGTTTACTTATCAAGGACATGGCTTTCATGATGCAGACTGGCAGACAGCATTCGGCGGTTCGAGATATCAGTCATATGGTTCTCACGGCTGTGTTAATATGCCGGTAGATCAGGCGGGAGCTTTATTTAATATGCTTAGCGCGGGAACGCCGGTTGTTCTTCATTATTAATGTAAATGATAAGACTTAGAATTTATTGAAAAACAGAAAATCAGAGGTTATATACATGTACGAATTGCTAAAAAAAGACGGTATGGCAAAAAGAGGGAGGTTCCATACGGTACACGGAACGATCGAGACGCCGGTTTTTATGAACGTAGGAACGGCGGCGGCAATTAAGGGAGCCGTATCAACAGATGATCTCCGTCAGATTAAAACGCAGGTTGAACTGTCAAATACATATCACCTTCATGTCAGACCGGGGGATGAAATCGTGAAAAAAATGGGCGGTCTGCATCGCTTTATGAATTGGGATAAGCCGATTCTCACGGACTCAGGCGGATTTCAAGTGTTTTCACTTGCATCATTGCGCAAGATTAAAGAAGAAGGAGTTCATTTTCACTCTCATATAGACGGACGTAAAATCTTTATGGGTCCGGAAGAAAGTATGCAGATTCAGTCTAATCTTGCGTCTACGATCGCGATGGCGTTTGACGAATGTCCCTCAAGCGTAGCGGACAGAGAGTATATGGTCCATTCGGTGGCGAGAACGACAAGATGGCTGAAACGATGTAAAGCGGAAATGAACAGGCTGAATTCTTTGGAAGATACGATTAATCATAACCAGATGCTTTTTGGTATTAATCAAGGCGGAATCTATGAAGATATCCGCGTGGAGCACGCACGACAGATCGCGGAGCTTGATTTGGACGGTTATGCGGTAGGCGGTCTTGCAGTAGGAGAGAGTCATGAAGATATGTACCGTATTCTGGAGGCGGTTGTTCCTCATCTTCCTGAAAATAAGCCGACCTATTTGATGGGAGTGGGAACTCCGGCGAATATTTTGGAGGCGGTAGACAGAGGAGTGGACTTTTTTGACTGCGTATACCCGAGCAGAAACGGGCGGCACGGGCATGTTTATACAAATCATGGAAAAATGAACTTATTCAATGCAAAGTATGAGTTAGATGACCGTCCAATCGAAGAAGGATGCGGATGTCCGGCATGCAGAAGTTATAGCAGAGCATATATCCGTCACCTGTTAAAAGCAAAAGAAATGCTCGGGATGCGTCTTTGCGTTCTTCATAACCTGTATTTTTATAATACGATGATGGAAGAAATCAGAGAAGCGATTGAAGCGGGAGAGTATAAGGCTTATAAAAAGAGAAAACTGGAAGGTATGATGCAATAACCGGATAAGCTTCTCAAAATTATGTTTATTTCAAGTTACTTCAGTATTTTGAAAAATATCCTTGAAGTATGGAAGAAAGTTGTGTATAGTAGTCTTATTGCGTTAGGAAAGTTAGGAGGAAATTATAATCATGGGTGAAATGGTAACAATGCTTGTTCTTTGGCTTGTAGTTATCGGTGTAATGTGGTTTTTGCTTATGCGTCCACAGAAAAAAGAACAGAAACGTATCCAGCAGATGCTGGCTTCTATGGAGGTCGGAGACACAGCTCTGACGACAAGCGGTTTTTACGGAGTCATCATTGATATTACAGATGAAGATGTGATTGTAGAGTTCGGAAATAATAAAAACTGTCGTATTCCGATGCAGAAAGCTGCGATTGCTCAGATTGAAAAACCGAATGCAGATTGATTTTAAGTCAATTATTTTGCATTATGAGATCAGGGAGAATTTTGAAATATTTTCAAAATTCTCCCTGATTTTTTCAAATTCATCACTTTAGCGCGTGAATTTGAAAAAATCACAGAGTACACTCTAATTTTTAGACGCAAATACTTGAAACGTGTATAAAAATGCTGTATTATAAACAGTAACATTTTAGTTTGGAGGGACGGGAAATTATGGATATGAACATCGGTGTGATCAAAGGCGACGGAATCGGTCCGGAGATTGTAGATGAGGCGATGAAAGTGCTCGATAAAACGGCAGAAGTTTACGGGCATCAGATAGAATATACTCAGCTTTTGATGGGAGGAGCATCCATTGATGTAAACGGAGTGCCTCTTACGGAAGAAACATTGGAACAGGCGAAAAAAAGTGATGCCGTATTGATGGGATCGATAGGAGGAGATGCAAAGACATCGCCATGGTATCGTCTGGAACCGTCTAAACGTCCGGAGGCGGGGCTTTTACAGCTTAGAAAGGGGTTAAACCTTTTTGCAAATCTGCGCCCGGCAGTTCTTTACAGTGAATTAAAAGGAGCCTGCCCGCTCAAAGAGGAGATTGCAGAACAAGGTTTTGATATGATGATCATGCGGGAGCTGACAGGCGGACTCTATTTCGGAAAAAGAAGTACGGAAGAAGAAGACGGAGTTCTCGTTGCAAGAGATGAGCTTACATATAGTGAAACGGAGATAAGGCGAATTGCGAAGCGCGGATTTGACATTGCGATGAAACGTCGGAAAAAAGTGACAAGCGTTGATAAGGCGAATGTATTGGATTCTTCAAGATTATGGAGAAAAATTGTTGAAGAAGTTGCGAAAGAATATCCGGAAGTAACGCTTGAACATATGTTAGTGGATAATGCGGCTATGCAGCTTGTGAAGGATCCGGCACAATTTGATGTAATATTAACGGAAAATATGTTTGGTGACATTTTATCTGATGAGGCGAGTATGGTGACCGGCTCAATCGGAATGCTTGCAAGCGCAAGTTTAAACGATACAAAGTTCGGCCTTTACGAACCGAGCGGAGGTTCGGCTCCCGACATTGCGGGAAAAGGAATCGCAAATCCGATTGCTACAATTTTATCGGCGGCGATGATGCTTAGATATTCGTTTGATCTCGATCAAGAAGCAGATGCGATTGAGGCGGCGGTAGAGAAAGTACTCGAGGAAGGATACCGGACGATTGATATTATGTCAGAAGGAATGACGCAGATCGGAACAAAAGAGATGGGAGAACGAATCTGTTCTTATATATAAAACGTGAAAGAGAGGCATAGGATAATGAGAAGCGATACAGTGAAAAAAGGGGTGCAGCAGGCGCCGCACCGTTCTTTATTTAATGCGCTTGGAATGACGCAGGAGGAGTTAGACAGACCGCTGATCGGAGTTGTAAGCTCTTATAATGAGATTGTTCCCGGGCATATGAATCTTGATAAAATTACAGAAGCGGTAAAAATGGGAGTTGCAATGGCAGGAGGAACACCGATTATGGTTCCGGCTATTGCTGTTTGCGACGGTATTGCGATGGGACATATCGGCATGAAATATTCTCTTGTTACGAGAGATCTTATCGCAGATTCAACAGAGGCGCTTGCAATGGCACATCAGTTTGACGGTCTTGTTATGATTCCGAACTGTGATAAAAATGTGCCGGGACTTCTTATGGCTGCTGCGCGTGTCAATATACCTACGATCTTTGTGAGCGGAGGACCGATGCTTGCAGGACATGTAAAAGGGCAAAAGACAAGTTTGTCAAGCATGTTTGAAGCGGTCGGATCTTATGCGGCAGGCAAAATGAACGATGAAGAAATTTATGAATTTGAAAATAAAGCATGTCCGACGTGCGGTTCGTGTTCCGGAATGTATACAGCCAATAGCATGAATTGTCTGACAGAAGCATTGGGAATGGGACTTCGTGGAAACGGAACGATTCCCGCGGTATATTCTGCGAGACTTCAGCTTGCAAAACATGCGGGAATGCAGATTATGGAGCTTGTGAGAAACAATATCCGACCTAGAGATATTATGACGGAAGATGCGATTTTGAACGCTCTTACAGTCGATATGGCTCTTGGATGTTCGACAAACAGTATGCTTCATCTTCCGGCAATCGCACATGAGATAGGAATGGATTTTGAGATTGATTTTGCGAACGGAATCAGTGAGAAGACGCCGAACCTTTGTCATCTTGCTCCGGCAGGCCATACATATATCGAAGACCTTAATGAGGCAGGCGGAGTCTATGCGGTTATGAATGAGCTGAATAAAAAAGGACTTCTTCATACAGATTGTCTGACAGTAACCGGCAAGACAGTTGGGGAGAACATTGCGGGATGCGAAAATAAAAATCCCGATGTAATTCGTCCGATCGATCATCCATACAGTGAAACAGGTGGATTGGCTGTGTTAAAAGGAAATCTTGCACCTGACGGAAGCGTTGTAAAACGATCTGCTGTCTGCGATGAGATGCTTGTACATGAAGGTCCTGCCCGTATTTTTGAAAGTGATGAAGAGGCAACGGAAGCAATCAAAACAGGAAAGATCAATCCGGGGGATGTGATCGTGATCCGTTATGAAGGACCGAAAGGCGGTCCGGGAATGCGGGAGATGCTCAATCCGACTTCGGCGATTGCAGGATACGGACTCGGCTCGGAAGTAGCGCTTATTACAGACGGACGTTTCAGCGGCGCGTCAAGAGGCGCATCTATCGGTCATGTTTCTCCGGAAGCGGCGGTGGGAGGACCGATCGCTCTTGTAGAAGAGGGAGACATTATACAGATTGATATTCCGAATTTATCTTTGAATCTGGCAGTTTCAGAAGAAGAACTGAAGAAGAGAAGAGAAAAATGGCAGCCGAGAGAACCGAAAGTAAAGACCGGATATCTGGCAAGATATGCGTCTATGGTCACATCCGGAAACAGAGGTGCGATTCTGGAAATACCGAAAGAAAAATAAGAGCGCGGTTACAGGCTGTGCGGATAAGAGATACAGGATGTTTAAAGGAGTTATGGCATGCAGTTAAATGGAGCAGAAATTGTAATAGAATGTTTGAAAGAACAAGGAGTAGACACGGTTTTCGGCTATCCGGGCGGTGCGATTCTCAATGTATATGATGAATTGTACAAACATCGGGATGAAATCAGGCACATCCTTACCTCCCATGAACAAGGGGCTTCTCATGCGGCTGACGGATATGCGAGAGCAACGGGAAAAGTCGGCGTCTGCCTTGCTACGAGCGGACCGGGGGCGACGAATCTTGTTACCGGAATTGCAACGGCATATATGGATTCAATTCCTATTGTGGCAATCACCTGCAATGTAGGGGTATCACTTCTTGGAAAAGACAGTTTTCAGGAAATAGATATAGCGGGAATTACAATGCCGATTACGAAATATAGTTTTATTGTAAAAGATGTGACAAAATTGGCGGATACTATCCGTAAGGCATTTCGGATTGCAAAGACAGGACGTCCCGGGCCGGTGCTTGTCGATATACCGAAAGATATTACGGCTAAAGTAACGGAATATATTCCGGAAGAATTGGGAAAATGCACAAAGGAAGATTCCTCGAGAAAAACTCCGAGGATGGATGAACAACGGTTTGACCGGGTGATTTCTATGTTGGAAGAAGCAGAAAAACCGTTTGTTTTCGTCGGAGGCGGAGCGGTTCTTTCAGGGGCGAGTCAAGAATTAAAAGAGTTTGTTGACAAGCTGGATGCTCCGGTTACGGATTCTCTTATGGGCAAAGGCGCTTTTCCGGGAACAGATCCGCGGTATACAGGTATGCTTGGCATGCATGGAACGAAAGCGTCCAATTTCGGAGTAAGTGAATGTGACCTCTTGGTTGTTATGGGGGCAAGGTTCAGTGATCGTGTGACGGGGAATACAGAAAAATTTGCAAAAAATGCAAAAATTATACAGTTAGATATCGATCCGGTTGAAATTAATAAAAACGTTTTGATTACGGAAGAAATCATCGGCGATCTAAAAGATGTTTTAAAGACGCTTAATAAGCGTTTAAAACAGCAGAATCATGCAGAATGGCTTGAAAAAATACAAGGGTATAAAGAAAAATATCCTCTGAAATATCATCCGAATGTATTATCGGGACCGTTTCTTGTAGAAGAGATCTATCGTCAGACAAACGGTGAAGCGCTCATTGTTACGGAAGTGGGACAGCATCAGATGTGGGCTGCACAGTATTATAAATATACAAAACCGAGAACCCTTCTTACGTCAGGCGGACTTGGAACGATGGGATATGGTCTTGGAGCGGCGCTTGGCGCAAAGACAGGATGTCCGGATAAAATCGTAGTAAATATTGCGGGAGACGGATGTTTCCGAATGAATATGAATGAGATTGCGACTGCAGTCCGGCACAATATTCCGATTATACAAGTTGTAGTGAATAATCATGTGCTTGGGATGGTTCGTCAATGGCAGGATCTCTTTTATGATGAGAGGTATTCGGCTACCGTGCTCAGAGATGCAGTTGATTTTGTGAAACTTGCAGAAGCTATGGGAGCAGAAGGAATGCGGGCTGTGTCGCAGGAAGAATTTAAGGAGGCGTTCTCTAAAGCGCTGACATTGAATCGTCCGGTTGTGATTGACTGCCAGATAGACAGTGATGATAAAGTGTGGCCTATGGTAGCGCCCGGGGCCGCAATCAGTGAAGCGTTTGACGAAGATGACATGTAAAAGTCTGCATGGGCATATGTGTAATTATAAAAACAAATAAATTAAAAATAAAAACAGGAGGAAGGAAAATGAGCAGAGTATATAACTTTTCAGCAGGACCGGCCGTGCTGCCGGAAGAGGTATTGAAAGAGGCTGCCGCAGAAATGCTTGATTACAACGGAACAGGAATGTCAGTTATGGAGATGAGCCACAGGTCGAAAGCGTTTGAGGAGATCATTAATTCGGCAGAACAGGATTTGAGAGATCTGATGAATATACCGGATAATTATAAGGTGTTGTTCATGCAGGGAGGAGCGTCTCAGCAATTTGCTATGATCCCGATGAATTTTATGAAGAACAGAGTGGCTGATTATATTATTACAGGACAGTGGGCGAAAAAAGCGGCGAAAGAGGCAGAAAAATACGGGAAGGTAAATCGGATTGCGTCTTCGGAAGATCAGACTTTCTCATATATTCCGGATTGTTCCGACCTGCCTGTTTCGGAAGATGCGGATTATGTATACATTTGTGAAAACAATACGATTTACGGAACGAAGTTTAAAGAACTTCCGAACACAAAGGGAAAAACATTGATCGCTGATGTGTCGTCCTGTTTCCTTTCAGAGCCGGTTGATGTAGAAAAATATGGAATGATCTATGGCGGAGTTCAGAAAAATATAGGACCTGCAGGTGTTGTAATTGCGATTATCCGTGAAGATCTCATTACAGAAGATGTGCTTGAAGGAACGCCGACAATGCTTACATATAAGACACATGCTGATGCAAAATCGCTTTATAATACACCTCCGGCATATGGAATTTATATTTGCGGAAAAGTGTTTAAATGGCTGAAAGCACAGGGGGGACTTGCTGCGATCAAAGAGAAAAATGAGAAAAAGGCGAAAGTGCTTTATGATTTCCTTGATCAGAGTAAAATGTTTAAAGGAACAGTTGTCAAAAAAGATCGTTCCCTTATGAATGTTCCGTTTGTAACAGGAGATGCAGATCTTGATGCTAAATTTGTAAAAGAAGCGAAAGAAGCAGGACTTGAGAACTTAAAAGGACACAGATCAGTCGGCGGAATGCGCGCAAGTATTTACAATGCGATGCCGTATGAAGGCGTTGTGGCTCTGGTGGAATTTATGAAAAAATTTGAAGAGGAGAATGCATAATCATGTATAAATATCATTGCTTAAATCCAATTTCGGCAGTAGGACTTGATCAGCTGGATGAAAATTATGTGAATGTGGAGACTGCAAAAGGAGCAGACGCTATTCTTGTGCGAAGCGCAAAGATGCACGAGATGGAGTTTGATAAAAACTTGAAAGTGATCGCCCGTGCGGGCGCAGGTGTGAATAATATACCGCTTGAACGCTGTGCCGAAGAAGGGGTTGTTGTATTCAATACGCCGGGAGCAAACGCAAACGGCGTAAAAGAACTTGTGATTGCGGGAATGCTTTTGGCAGCAAGAGATATTATCGGAGGAATCAACTGGGTTCAGGAATACGAAGAGGATGGCGATATTGCAAAGATCACAGAGAAAAAGAAAAAAGTATTCGCAGGAACAGAACTTGAAGGGAAAAAACTTGGCGTTATAGGTCTTGGCGCGATAGGTGTTCTTGTGGCAAATGCAGCCGTTCATCTTGGAATGGAAGTTTATGGATATGATCCATATGTTTCTGTTGATTCGGCATGGAGATTGTCGCGCAATATTCATCACGCGAAAACAGCAGATGAAATTTATAAAGAGTGTGATTATATTACAGTTCATGTGCCTGCATTGGAAGATACAAAAGGTATGATCAACAAAGACGCTATCAGTCTTATGAAAAAAGGCGTTGTTATTTTGAATTTTGCCAGAGATGTTCTTGTGAATCAGGAAGACATCGTAGACGCGCTTGTATCGGAGAAAGTGCGCTGCTACGTAACGGACTTCCCGACAAAAGAGATAGTCGGTGTCAGAGGCGCGATCGTGATTCCGCATCTTGGTGCATCTACAGAGGAGTCGGAAGATAACTGTGCTAAAATGGCTGCGGCAGAGGTGAAAGATTTTCTCGAGAATGGAAATATCACACATTCTGTAAACTTCCCGGATTGCGATATGGGAGCGAAAGGAGAAGGAGAGAGAATTACAATCCTTCATAAAAATATTCCGAATATGATCGGACAGTTCACCGCTCTTTTGGCTGAAAAGAATATGAATATTGAAGTTATGACAAATAAAAGCCGTAAAGAATACGCATATACGATGCTTGATGTGGATGGAACAGTTTCAGAAGATGTGGAAGCGCAGTTAGCAGCGGTAGAAGGCGTGTTGAAAGTAAGAGTGATCAGATAAGTGAACTCTTACTGTGAAGAGAGTAAAATAAATTAGATATCGTTGAGAAAGAGAGTGTGAATGACAGAACTGTTTGCGCTCTCTTTTTGTATGTAACAGTCCGGCTATACAGTAAGGGTTCGTGAATAGCGCAGGCAGAATTGTTACTTTTGTATAATAAAATACTTTAATGAAGGATTGACATATTTTGTATATTTGTATACAATTATACAAGAATACATATATCTGAGCACGAGGTGCAAGAGTATGTATAGCATACATATATACGTGTATACATATAAAAAGATGCAATCATAGGAGGAAATTTGATGGAAAACAGAAAAGTATTTTTGAATAAGCATACGAACTTGCTTGAATTAGAAGAACATATGTATCCCCTTGTTGATGTGGATACACCGAATGTATTTCGTAATTTGTTTCATTATGATGAGATTCCGAAGATTGCATTTAATGACAGGATTGTACCTCATAATATGCCGGATGAAATATGGATCACAGACACAACATTCAGAGATGGTCAGCAGTCGAGAGCTCCATATACGACTGAACAGATTGTTTCGATTTATGAATATTTGCACAGACTCGGCGGCCCGAAAGGAAAAGTACGGCAGAGCGAATTCTTTTTATACAGTAAAAAAGACAGAGATGCTGTCTATCGCTGCCTGGAAAAAGGGTATGAATTTCCGGAGATTACGAGTTGGATCAGAGCAAGCAAAAAAGATTTTGAGCTTGTGAAGGAGATCGGATTAAAAGAGACGGGGATTCTTGTAAGCTGTTCGGATTATCATATTTTTTATAAGTTGAAAATGACGAGAAAAGAGGCCCTTGAACATTATCTTACTGTAGTTCGTGAGTGTATGGAGACGGGAGTTCGTCCGCGATGTCATCTGGAAGATATTACGAGATCGGATATTTACGGATTTGTGATTCCGTTTTGTATGGAATTAATGAAATTGATGGATGAATATAAAATACCGGTAAAAATCCGTGTTTGTGATACGATGGGATACGGAGTGAATTTTCCGGGAGCTGTAATTCCAAGATCGATTCCGGGAATCATATATGGCTTAATGACTCATGCCGGTGTTCCAAGTGAACTGATCGAATTCCACGGACATAATGATTTTTATAAAGCGGTGAATAATTCAACGACAGCGTGGCTTTACGGGGCGTGCGGTGTAAACTGTTCATTGTTTGGTATCGGGGAAAGAACCGGAAATACTCCCCTTGAGGCAATGGTATTTGAGTATGCGCAGCTTCGCGGAACTTTGGATGGTATGGATACAACTGTGATCACGGAGCTTGCAGAATATTATGAGAAAGAAATCGGATATACTGTACCTTCAAGAACGCCTTTCGTAGGTAAGAATTTTAATGTGACGCGTGCGGGGATTCACGCGGACGGCATGTTGAAAAATGAGGAAATATACAATATTTTTGATACGGATAAATTTTTAAACCGTCCCGCACTGGTGTCGGTTTCCAATACATCCGGAACAGCGGGGATCGCATATTGGATCAATGCGTATTTTAAACTTCCGGAAGAACGGAAAGTTGATAAAAATTCGGAACTGGTACATCGTCTGAAAGAATGGGTTGATAAACAGTATGAGGACGGACGCGTTACGGTCTTGACAGATGAAGAATTAATTGCCAAAATAGAAAGTGTATGTAGGGAACTGCATGTTGTATTGTAGATTATAGTCGGAGGATTTCAGATGGAAGAATATCAGGATCATTCCCTTGGAAGTCGTGTGTTTCAGAAGATAAGGGATAATATTTTAAATGGAACATATAAAGAAAACGACGAACTTAGGGAAACGGCGATAGGGAAAGAATTAGGAGTGAGCCGGACGCCTGTACGGGAGGCTCTTCGTCAGCTTGAGTTGGAAGGGCTTGTGACGATTATTCCGAACAGAGGAGCTTATGTATCGGGTATATCTCATAAAGATATATGGGATATCTATAAGATCCGCTCGATGCTGGAAGGATTGTGCGCCCGCTGGGCGGCAGAACATATTACAGAAGAGCAGCTTGACCAGTTGGAAGAATCGCTTCTTCTTTCAGAGTTTCAAATGAAAAAGGAAAGCGGCTTCAGCACGGAGCAGGTTGCGGCGTTGGATGGTCGTTTTCACGCTGTTCTCTATGAAGCTTCGGGAAGCAGAATGCTGAAACATGTTCTGACGGATTTTCATAATTATGTGCAAAGAGCCAGAAAATCATCGATCGTATCAGAAGAAAGAGCCAGAAAGTCGATACGTGAACACAGACAGATTTTACGTGCGATCAAAGACAGAGATGCAGAGATGGCAGAACAGCTTGCTAATGAGCATATTATTCATGTAATGCAAAATTTGAAAAAGCAGGGATATTAGATTGCAAAAAGTACAGCTACATCGGAAGCTGTATAAGCGGAAGATGTGTTGAATAGATGGGGGCAAAAAGTTCATATATTAAAAAGGAGAAAATAACAATGGGAAAAATCAAAATGACGACACCGCTTGTGGAGATGGACGGAGATGAGATGACAAGAATTCTTTGGAAAATGATCAAAGACGAGCTTCTTATTCCGTATATTGATCTAAAAACAGAATATTATGATCTTGGATTAGAGCATAGAAACGAGACAGACGATCAGGTCACGGTTGATTCTGCAATGGCGACCAAGAAATATAAGGTTGCGGTAAAATGTGCTACAATTACTCCAAATGCAGCGCGCATGGATGAGTATGATTTGAAAGAGATGTGGAAAAGTCCAAACGGTACGATTCGTGCGATTCTTGACGGAACGGTATTTCGTGCTCCGATCGTGGTGAAAGGAATCGAGCCGTGTGTGAAGAATTGGAAGAAACCGATTACGATTGCAAGACATGCATATGGTGATGTATACAAAGGTTCTGAGATGAAAATTCCGGGAGCCGGCAAAGTTGAACTTGTATATACAGCAGAGGACGGAAGCGAGACGAAAGAGCTTGTACATAATTTTGACGGACCGGGTATTGTGCAGGGAATGCATAATATCAACCGTTCGATCGAAAGTTTTGCAAGAAGCTGTTTTTCTTATGCTCTTGATACAAAGCAGGATCTTTGGTTTGCCACAAAAGATACGATTTCCAAAAAGTATGATCATACATTTAAAGATATTTTTCAAGAGATTTATGACGCTGAGTTTGATGAGAAGTTCAAAGAAGCAGGCATTGAGTATTTTTACACGCTTATCGATGATGCGGTTGCCCGTGTAATGAAATCAGAAGGCGGATATATTTGGGCATGCAAAAACTACGACGGAGATGTGATGAGTGATATGGTGTCTTCTGCCTTTGGTTCGTTGGCGATGATGACATCTGTTCTCGTTTCACCGGAAGGATACTATGAATATGAAGCGGCTCACGGAACTGTTCAGCGCCACTACTATAAGCATTTAAAAGGGGAAGAGACATCGACAAACTCAGTGGCAACGATTTTTGCATGGACAGGTGCGCTTAGAAAAAGAGGAGAACTTGACGGCAATACCGAATTGATGGAGTTTGCGGATAAGTTGGAAAAAGCAACGATAGATACGATCGAGGCGGGAGAGATGACAAAAGATCTCGCATTGATCACAACGCTTGAAAATCCGACGGTACTCAACAGCGAGCAGTTTATTAAAGCAATCGCAAAGAGACTGTAATGATTGAAATAACAGAAAAATAAAAACATGTCCGCAGTGGTGGAAAAAGACCGCTGCGGGCATGTTTTTGTCTGGCGGAAATTAAATTTTGATCACCTTCTGCTTGTATTCATTTTGGAAGGCTGTTTTAAACTTATCGGTGACGACGGAAGTGTATAAATTAGATGCAAGCATGTCATTGCGAAGCATTTTGCGGCCTAGAGGAGGGATGGTTTCGGTTTCAGACAACCGGATAAGAAGCGGCAGTGAACTTTCTTTTGAAATGCGTGTGAGCAGTTTTTCCCGGTCTTTCCGAAAGCCTAAAAGGCGGGCGTAAAAATGATATCCGCCATCAATATATTCCTCTACGTCTGTTTTCTTTATTCCGAGCATTATATGAAGGAGTGCCCGGTTGATCCGTGTCTGCGTAAGTTCTCTTGTTTTTAGAAGGTCACAGAACTGTTTGTAGTTGAAAAAGTAATTAAGCCGGGAACAGATTCTGTTTGCCAGTTCTTCAGAGACATCCATGTATCGAAGCAGGTTTTCGGGATATTTGTTTAATAATTTGTATTTCAGGATAAGAGAAAAGTCGTTTTGATAAATCGGGTAAGAAACTTTGTGGCAATCTTTTAAAAGTTTCAGGCAGCACTGCGGCACTTGTGATTCCAATTCTCCGAAAATGTTAAAAGGGGCGGTGTCGTCAAAAGCTCCCTTTGGCAGATCGTCATATTTTCTTAAAGAAGATCCTGAATACGAAAGAAGAGAACGGATCGCCGATGCAGAACTTAAATTCTCTGTACTGAGTTCTTGGTCGTGATACCGGGCGCCTTTTCTGAGGATCGTATATGGTTTGATCGTGCTTTTTAATTTTCTGATCGCTTTTAGGTATTCGATTCCGAGAATATTATTAGGTTCATCTAAAAGAGCCGCAAAGTTTTTTTCCGGAAGATATTCTTTCAAAGCTTTTCTGCGTGCACACGGAAAGGAAAGTCCGTTTCTTAAATGTTTTTTTAAAAGAGAACGGTAATCTTTTGGCTCTTGACAGAGAAGGTCTGCAATTTCGGATAAAGCATCTAAATCTCCGCATTCACTCCCGAAACAAAGCGAGTCTACAATTTGAAGCTGGTCCAACAAAGCGACAGCGCTTTCGGCAAACAATTCTGCGCTTCCGGTAGAATAGCAGACAGGAAGTTCAAATACAGCGGAAGCACCGCATTCCAGAGCGGATTCGGCTCTTAAACGCTTTGGCATGACAGCCGGAACACCTCTTTGGACATAATCGCCGCTCATAACAACGATGACAGCGTCGGCACCGGTTGTACGTTTTGCCTGTTGGATATGGTAGAGATGTCCATTGTGAAATGGATTATATTCTGTAATAAGTCCTACAATTTTCATAAGAAACTCCTTGTATATCATTTTCTGCCATATTATACTATAAAAAGATGAATTTTTACAGTGGAATATGTAACGGTTCAGTCCGTGTTGTTCATAAAACCGCACTGCGTGCCTATTATGGCTGAATTGTTACAAAAAGATATCTTGGAAGATGAGGAGTTAGGCATGGATCAGGAAAACAGACTTGACGTAGAGCAGATGATCGAACTGCTTGAAAAGCATGATTTTAAAAAATTAAAGGAAGAACTGGAGTCTGTGCATCCGGTAGACATTGTAGATGCATTGGAAGAATTGGACAAAAAACAACGTATTTTGATCTTCCGTCTTCTGGCAAAAGAAGAAGCGGCGGAAGTGTTTACGGATATGAACAGCGACATGAGAGAAGATTTGATCAATGCGCTGACGGATTCGGAGTTGGAAGAAGTTATGGAAGAGATGTACGTTGATGACACCGTCGACGTATTAGAAGAAATGCCGGCAAATGTAGTGGATCGTCTTTTGATGGCAACGGATGAAGAGACAAGAAAGAAGATAAATGCGCTTTTGCAGTATCCGGAGGACAGTGCGGGCAGCATTATGAATATCGAGTATATCAGCCTTCGTAAAGAGATGACGGTTGCGGATGCTATTTTAAAGATTCGTCAGGTCGGTATTAATAAAGAGACGATTTATACATGCTATGTGACGGAAAAAAGAAGATTGATCGGCATGGTCGATGTAAAGGATCTTCTTACGGCAGGAGAGTCGAGACTGATAGAAGAGATCATGGATGAAAACGTGCTTTACGCCCGCACACTGGATGATCAGGAGCATGTGGCGAATATGATCAATAAATACGGATTAGTAGCAATTCCCGTAATTGATCATGAAGACTGTCTTGTCGGAATCGTAACAGTAGATGATGCGATGCTTGTATTGCAGGATGAAACGACAGAAGATATCAGTATTATGGCCGGTGTCAGTCCAAATGAAGATTCTTATTTTGAAACATCCGTTTTCCAACAGGCGAAAAACCGTACGCCGTGGTTGATGCTACTGATGCTTTCGGCAACGATCACGGGCGAAATACTGGGATATTATGAGCAGGCGATGGCTGCGATGCCGATCTTGATCACATTTATTCCGATGTTGATGGGAACGGGAGGAAACTGCGGATCTCAAAGCTCGACTCTGATTATTCGAGGTCTTGCGGTCGGCGAAATTGAGTTTTCGGATATTTTTAAAGTTATCTTTAAAGAGATCAGAGTGGCGCTTGTTGTCGGAACTCTTCTTGCGTTTGTGAACGGGGTAAGAATCTGTATTATGTATGATCGTAACATTATGCTGGCAGTTGCCCTTGGAATTACAATGATCGCAGTTGTAATGATGGCAAAGTGTATCGGGTGTATCCTTCCTCTTCTGGCAAAGAAGATCGGACTTGATCCGGCAATCATGGCGGCTCCGCTTATTACAACAATTCTTGATACATGCACAATCCTTGTTTATTTTAACATCGTAACAACGATGTTTAGGCTGTGAGGGTAAAAGAACGGAAGAAAAGAACAAAGGGAAGAGAAAACAAATAACAAAGGGCATAAGAAACCAAAGATTGATATTTTTATAACAATCATACAAAGATGAAAAGAAATTGTATAAAATTGTACTTAAAAATGCACATGGAATCCCCTTGTATACAAAATCCCTTTGCGTTATAATAAAAATATAATTGTGAAAAATGAAAGGTGGCTTTTAAATCATGGGATTTATCGATGAAATCAAGGCAAGAGCAAAAGCTGATAAAAAGGTGATTGTTCTTCCTGAGACAGAGGACGAAAGAACTTATAAGGCTGCGCAGACGGTCTTAAGAGAAGGGATTGCAGATTTGATTCTCGTAGGAAACGAAGAAGAAATCGAGAAAAATAAAGGCGCATATGATATTACAGGCGCTGTGATCGTTGATCCGGCTAAAAATGATAAAACAGAAGAGTATATTGCAAAGCTTGTTGAATTAAGACAGAAAAAAGGAATGACAGAAGAGCAGGCAAGAGAGCTCCTCCTGAATAATTATCTGTACTACGGCGTTATGATGGTGAAAATGGGAGACGCCGACGGTATGGTGTCCGGAGCATGTCATTCTACGGCGGATACACTTCGTCCGTGTCTTCAGATCTTGAAGACAAAGCCGGGAACAAAACTTGTATCTGCATTCTTTTTAATGGTTGTTCCTGACTGTGATATGGGAGCGGACGGAACGTTCATCTTCGGAGATGCCGGACTTGAGCAAAACCCTGATCCGGAAAAACTGGCAAACATTGCACTTTCTTCCGCAGAATCTTTCGAGACGCTGACAGGAAAAGAACCGATTGTAGCGATGCTTTCTCATTCTACAAAAGGAAGTGCAAAACATGCAGATGTCGATAAAGTTGTAGAAGCAACAAAGATCGCGCACGAACTTGCGCCGGAATTAAAATTAGACGGAGAGCTTCAGCTTGACGCCGCTATCGTTCCGGAAGTCGGAGCATCGAAAGCTCCGGGCAGTGAAGTGGCAGGTAAAGCGAACGTGTTGATCTTCCCTGATCTTGATGCCGGCAATATCGGATATAAACTTGTACAAAGACTTGGAAAGGCAGAGGCATACGGACCGCTTACACAGGGAATCGCAGCTCCTGTCAACGATCTGTCACGCGGATGCAGCGCAGAAGATATTGTGGGTGTTGTTGCAATTACGGCGGTGCAGGCACAGGCAGAGTAAGATCGAGTACATAGAGAGTTTCAGTAAAACTTTCTGTTTATATAGTTTATAAAAACAAAAATGGAGGAGAAGTAATGAACGTATTAGTAATCAACTGTGGAAGTTCTTCATTGAAATTTCAGCTCATTAACGCGGAATCAGAAGAAGTTTTGGCGAAAGGAATTTGTGAGAGGATCGGAATTGACGGACGTCTGACGTATCAGCCGGAAGGCGGAGAAAAAGAGGTGTCGGAAAAGGCGATGCCGACCCATACAGAGGCAATTCAGTTTGTGATTGAAGCTCTTACAAATCCGGAAACGGGTGTTGTTAAGAGTTTGGATGAAATCGGAGCTGTAGGACATCGTGTCGTACACGGCGGAGAAAAGTTTGCATCCTCAGTTGTGATTACAGAAGAAGTGAAGAAAGCGATAGAGGAATGTAATGATCTTGCGCCGCTTCATAATCCGGCAAACTTGATCGGTATTACAGCCTGCGAAAAACTTATGCCGAATACACCTATGACAGCTGTATTCGATACGGCGTTCCATCAGACAATGCCGGAAAAAGCATATATGTACGGACTTCCATACAATTATTATGAGGATTATAAGATCAGACGTTACGGCTTCCATGGAACAAGCCACAGTTTCGTATCTAAGAAAGCGGCGGAAGTGATGGAAAAACCGTATGAAGAACTGAAGACGATCGTATGTCATCTCGGAAACGGATCAAGTGTGACAGCTGTCATGAACGGACAATCTGTAGATACTTCTATGGGAATGACTCCGTTGGAAGGTCTTGTAATGGGAACACGTTCGGGAAATATCGATCCTGCGATCATGGAATTTATCGCAGAGAAAGAACATCTTGATATTGCAGGCGTGATGGACGTTCTTAATAAGAAGTCAGGTGTGTTCGGTATTTCGGGAGAACTCTCAAGCGATTTCCGTGATCTGACAAATGCGATGAATTCAGGAGATAAAAAAGCGAAGATCGCAATGGACGTATTTTCCTATAATGTTGCCAAATATGTCGGAGCATATGCGGCGGTAATGAATGGGGTAGACGATATTGTATTTACTGCGGGAATCGGTGAGAATGACGATTATGTAAGAGAACAGGTGTGTTCTTATCTGGGATATCTCGGAGTTGACTTTGATAAAGAGGCAAATACAGGTTTGAGAGGAAAACAGGCTGAGATTACAAAAGCGGGTTCAAAAGTAAGGGTATTTGTTATTCCGACAAATGAAGAGCTTGCGATTGCAAGAGAGACATTGGCGCTTGTAAAATAGTAAATGAGTTGAGTTGTCTTAAAGATCGTATGGAAAATACTATATTTTGTGTGTTTTCATGAAAATGACGGTTGACAAACAGAATTTACATGATATAATAATTCAGGTATGAATAGGAGTAAATAACAATGTTAATTAACCTATCAGACGTTTTGTCAGACCAGCATAAGACAGTTGAAGAGACTGTGCCGCTTACAATGGGAGAGATCCGGATGAAATTCGGGAAGTATCCGATTGTCGAGAGTGAGCCGGTTCATGTCCGGGTAGAACATGTCAGGGGAAAGGAAATGCTTATTTATGCAGATACCAGACTTGTGACGGTCATTCCCTGTGACAGATGCTTGGAGGATGTAAGATATGAATTTGCTTTAGATTTTGCAAAACATGTCGACATAGGTCTCTCCGACGCAGAACTGACAGAGGAGCTGGATGAATCAAACTTTATTGACGGATATCATCTTGACGTGGACAAACTACTCAGTAATGAGATCTTGTCGGGATGGCCGGAAAAAGTACTGTGCAAGGAAGATTGTAAAGGTCTTTGCCCGGTATGCGGTCAAAATTTGAATACAAAGTCCTGCGATTGTGAAGATACGGGGCTTGATCCTAGAATGTCAGTTGTCCGTGACTTATTTAAGAATTTTAAGGAGGTGTAACCTATGTCAATCTGCCCAAAGAATAAATCTTCTAAAGCAAGAAGAGATAAAAGAAGAGCTAACTGGAAGATGAGCGCTCCGAACCTTGTAAAATGCAGCAAGTGCGGCGAACTCATGATGCCTCACCGTGTATGCAAAGCTTGCGGCGCATACAATAAACGTGAGATTATTTCCGTTGACTAATCGTGAATTGAATGAAGAGGACGTAAAATATGATTTTACGTCCTTTTTTTATTGCTATGCGTATGATAAAAAGATGTCCGACGGACATTTTTTAGTTGATTTTTACAATAATATCAATTAGAATGATTTCAGTAGCGTTAGGAGGAATGAAGATGTCTGACATGACAAGAGTAGCGCTTGATGCAATGGGCGGCGATAATGCGCCGGTGGAGATGGTAAAAGGCGCTGTAGAAGCAGTACAAAAGCGGAACGATATTCAGGTTCTGCTCACAGGAAAAGAAGAGATATTGAAGGAAGAACTTGCAAAGTATACATATCCGGATGAAAAGATTCATATTGTGAATGCGACTGAAGTGATCGAAACTGCAGAGCCGCCGGTAAAAGCAATCCGCAGCAAGAAAGATTCCTCTCTTGTGACGGCAATGAAACTTGTCAGAAACGGTGAGGCAGACGCTTTTGTTTCGGCAGGAAATTCAGGCGCGGTTCTCGTTGGAGGACAGCTTCTTGTCGGCAAGATTAAAGGGGTAGAGCGTCCGCCGCTTGCGCCGCTGATTCCGACGCTGAAAGGAGTTTCCCTTTTGATCGACTGCGGAGCGAATGTAGATGCCCGACCGTCTCATCTTGTCCAGTTTGCAAAGATGGGATCTATCTATATGGAGAGCGTTGTAGGTAAGAAGAATCCTACGGTTGGCATTGTGAATATCGGCGCGGAAGAAGAGAAAGGGAATGCCCTTGTGAAAGAGACGTTTCCGCTTCTGAAAGAGTGTCCTGATATCAATTTTATCGGAAGCGTGGAAGCGAGAGAGATCCCCTATGGCGATGTAGATGTCATCGTATGTGAAGCTTTTGTCGGCAACGTGATCCTTAAGCTTTATGAAGGCGTTGCAGGGGCGCTTGTCAAGAAGATCAAAAGTGGTATGATGGCAAATCTGAAGAGCAAAATAGGCGGTCTTTTGGTGAAACCGGCCTTGAAAGATACGTTGAAAGATTTCGACACAAGCGAACATGGCGGAGCACCGCTGCTCGGATTGAAAGGTCTTGTTGTCAAAACACATGGAAGCTCGACATCAAAAGAAGTATGTAATTCGATTATTCAATGTGTGACATTTAAAGAGCAGAAGATCAACGAAAAGATAACGTCAGTTATTCAAAAAAATCAGGAAAATATTTAAAGATCAGGTAAGGAGAAGATATTATGGAATTTGAAAAGCTTCAAAAAATTATCGCGGAAGTTCTTAATTTAAGTGAGGAAGAGATTAGACCGGACAGTACATTTGTAGATGATCTCGGAGCAGATTCTCTTGATGTATTCCAGATCATCATGGGAATCGAAGAAGAGTTTGACATTGAGATCGATAATGAAGAAGCGGAGAAAATAACAACAGTTCAGGATGCTGTTGATCAGATCAAAAAAGCAGTGGAATAATTTGGTGTAAAATGAAAAAGCCCCTGTGGGCTTTTTCGTTTTACATGGAAAAGAAATAAAGGACGGGGCAAGACACCGGGAAAGAGTAGAAAATGCATAAGAAATTAAAAGAGTTAGAACAGAAGATAGGTTATCGATTCAGAAATTTTTCTTTTCTTGAACAGGCAATGATGCACAGTTCCTATACGAATGAGCATCGGATGGAAAAATACAGATGCAATGAACGTTTAGAGTTTTTGGGAGATGCGGTCTTAGAACTGATTTCCAGTGAGTTTTTGTTTCGGCAGTCTCCGAAAGTTCCGGAAGGAGAGCTGACAAAAACAAGGGCAAGCATGGTGTGTGAGCAGTCATTGGCTATGTGCGCGAGAGACATCGATCTTGGAAGCTATCTTCTTCTCGGAAAAGGGGAAGAGGTAACAGGAGGGCGTTTTCGTGATTCTGTGACTTCAGATGCACTGGAAGCTTTGATCGGAGCAATATATCTGGATGGTGGTTTTACTAATGCAAAAGAGTTTATACATCGTTTTGTTTTGACGGATCAGGAAGATAAGAAACTCTTTTATGATAGTAAAACTATCCTTCAAGAGATTGTTCAGGCTGAAAAACTAGGAGAGATAGAATATCATCTGATAGGCGAGGAAGGACCTGATCATAACAAATCATTTTCTGTGGAACTGACGATCCGGGGCAGGTCGTACGGTAAAGGCAAAGGAAGGACTAAAAAAGCGGCGGAACAGCAGGCTGCCTATGAGGCGATTCATGTGCTGAAAAAAAGATAAAGCAGGTGTTCTATGTATTTAAAAAGTATAGAAGTGCAGGGGTTTAAGTCCTTTGCAAATAAGATTAAATTTGACTTTCATAACGGAATTACAGGTATTGTCGGACCAAATGGAAGCGGAAAGAGCAATGTTGCGGATGCAGTTCGCTGGGTACTGGGAGAGCAACGGGTAAAACAGCTCCGCGGCGGTACGATGCAGGACGTAATCTTTTCGGGAACAGAGAACAGGAAACCGTTAAGTTATGCCTCTGTAGCGATCACATTGGATAATGCGGATCACAAATTGCCTGTTGATTATGAAGAAGTTACTGTGACGAGAAAGCTGTACCGTTCAGGAGAAAGTGAATATCTGATCAACGGAGCGTCCTGTCGGCTGAAAGATATTAATGAAATGTTTTATGACACAGGTATCGGTAAAGAAGGATATTCGATTATAGGTCAGGGACAGATCGATAAAATATTAAGCGGGAAGCCGGAAGAAAGAAGAGAATTGTTCGACGAGGCTGCCGGAATCGTAAAGTTTAAGCGGAGAAAAAACCTATCGGTAAAGAAACTTGAAGAAGAACGTATGAACTTAACCCGCGTAAACGATATTTTACAGGAACTGGAAAAGCAGTTGGGACCTTTGGAAAAACAGTCGGAAACAGCGAAAGAGTATTTAAAGAAAAAGGAAGAGTTAAAGACATATGATATTAATATGTTCCTTTTGGAAGAAGAGAGGATCCGTGACTGTTTAAAAGAAACACAAAAGAAACTGGAGATCGCATCATTAGAATTAGAAGAGTCAAATATCAGTTATGATAAGATGAAAACGGAGTATGAGGCGATTGAAGAGGAAGTAGAAGAGATCGACCTTGCAATCGAAACTGCAAAAAATCGTTTGAATGAAACAAATTTACTGAAGCAGCAACTGGAAGGTCAGATCAATGTATTGAGAGAACAGATCAATACGGCTCGTATGAATGATGAGCATTATGATAACCGGTTGAATACCGTCCAATCGGAAATCAATATGAGAAAAGAGCAGAAAGCGTCTTTTGAAGAAGAAAAGAAAAATCTTTCGGAAAAGCTGCGTGAAGCGTCGCAGGCAGATACGGTTGTAAAAAAACGACTGATCGATGTGCAGACACAGATTGCGGAGCATACAGAAGAGATCGAACAGCGGAAACAGGAAATTATGGATCTTCTTGGAAACAGAGCTTCTACGAAAGCAAAAATCCAACATTTTGATACAACGAGAGATCAAATATCAACAAGAAAATCCGTGCTTGCAAGAAATATTTTAGAAGTGTCGGCAAAGGCGAAAGAGCAGGAAGAGCAGCTGCATGAACATGAAGAGCGGTTGTCTGAGATTCAAGATAAGATTCGGCTCTATAATATGCAGATTACCGAAAATGAACAGAAGATACAAAAACTTCAAGAAGAGTTAAATGTCAGACAGGAAAAATTGAATGTCGGACGAACAGCATATCACAGAGAGGCATCCAGGCTGGAATCACTGAAAAATATTACGGAGCGTTATGATGGATATGGAAACAGTATCCGTAAAGTGATGGCAAATAAGGATAAAAATCCGGGATTGATCGGCGTTGTTGCAGATATTATCAAAGTCGATAAAGAATATGAGATTGCGATTGAGACTGCTTTGGGCGGAAGTATTCAAAATATTGTTACGGATAATGAAGATACAGCCAAGAAAATGATTTCTTTTTTAAAGACGAATAAGTTCGGCCGGGCAACATTTTTGCCGCTTACAAGTATGAGAGGCGGAGGCGGAATTCGCAATGAAGAAGCGCTTAAAGAACCGGGAGTGATCGGTACGGCAGATAAGCTTGTTTATGTAGAGGCGCGTTTTACCGGACTGGCAGAGCAGTTGTTAGGAAGAACCCTTGTCGTTAGAACGATCGATGACGGAATTCTCATTGCAAGAAAATATAAGCAGTCGATTAGACTTGTTACTTTGGAAGGAGAATTGATCAATCCGGGAGGATCGATGACGGGAGGCGCATTTAAAAATTCCAGCAACCTGCTGAGCAGAAGACGAGAGATCGAAGAATTTGAAAAGACGGTAGCCATGCTGAAAAAAGATATGGATGCCGCCGAGGCAGATGTAAGCAGGATTAAATCTGAACGCGCGGGATGCTACAATATGGTAGATGATATCCGTCAGGAACTCAGAAAGGCATCGGTCATCGAAAATACAGCGAAGATGAATGCCGAGCAGACGAAGACGCGTATGGAGGAGGCAAAACAAAGCTGTGCAGGTTATGTCGCAGAACAAGGAAAGCTTGAAAGAGAGTTAGGAGAGATAATAGAGAACGAAGAGTCGATCAGGATGGAACTTGAGGTATCTGAAAATTTAGAAAAAGAACTCAATCTTCGGATCGAAGAACTTCATGCTCTGCTTGAAAAAGAAAGAGATACGGAGAGTGAACAGCTTAAGATCTCAGAAGAATCACATTTATCTTTGGCAGGAATGGAACAGCAGAATCTTTTCGTATCGGAAAATATTTCACGTATTGAAGAAGAGATCGTCAAGTTTCAGGCAGAACTGGAAGAATTGGATAAAAATAAAGATCATGCGTCAGATGAGATTAAGGAAAAGGAAGACAAGATAAAAGAGCTTCGGGGAACGATTGATAATTCAAGAGAATTGTTTGATGAAATTGAAAAAGAAATAAAAGAACAGACAGAGGGAAGAGATGCATTAAACAGGAAGCATAAACAGTTTCTGCAAATGCGGGAAGACTTGTCAAAACATATTTCGGCTCTCGATAAAGAATGTTTCCGCCTGGACAGTCAAAAACAATCTTACGAGGCGGCGTCTGAAAAGCAGATGAATTATATGTGGGAAGAATATGAGATCACATACAATCATGCGATGAAGCTTCGTGACGAAAATCTGACGGATCTTGCGTATATGAAGCGTCAGATACAAGAGTTGAAAAATGAGATCCGAAAACTCGGCACAGTCAATGTCAATGCGATTGAAGATTTTAAAAATATTTCCGAAAGATATGCATTTTTGAAAAATCAGCATGACGACCTTGTCGAGGCGGAGCAGACGCTGATGCAGATCATTGATGAATTAGATGCTGCAATGAGAAAACAGTTTGCCGAGCAGTTTTTAAAAATAAAAGAAGAGTTCAACACAGTGTTCCGACAGTTGTTCGGAGGCGGAAAAGGAACATTGGAGTTGATGGAAGATGAGGATATTTTGGAGGCGGGAATCCGTATCATTGCCCAGCCGCCAGGGAAAAAACTTCAAAATATGATGCAGCTTTCCGGCGGCGAAAAAGCGTTGACGGCAATTTCTTTATTATTTGCGATCCAGAATTTAAAACCGTCGCCGTTTTGTCTTCTTGATGAGATTGAAGCGGCGCTGGATGATAATAACGTGACCCGCTTTGCACAATATCTGCATAAACTGACGAAAAATACGCAGTTTATCGTAATTACGCATCGTAGAGGAACGATGACGGCAGCAGATAGACTGTATGGAATCACGATGCAGGAAAAAGGCGTTTCAACGCTTGTTTCAGTCGATCTTTTGGAAGATAAATTGGATCGCTGAGAATTGATAAAGGAATCAGAGAAAGGAATTAATTAGATAAATGGAAGAAAAAAAAGGATTTTTCAGGCGTCTTGTATCAGGTCTTGCAAAGACAAGAGATAATATTGTATCCGGGATGGACAGTATTTTTCATGGCTTTTCAAAAATAGACGAGGAGTTTTATGAGGAGCTGGAAGAGACGTTGATCATGGGCGATCTCGGAGTACACTCTACAATGGAAATATTAGAAGACCTCCGGGCAAAAGTAAAAGAAAGACATATCAAAGAACCGATTGAGTGCAGACAATTATTGATTGACAGTATCCGGGAACAAATGGATGTAGGAGAGACGGCATATGAGTTTGAAAACAGAACATCTGTCGTGTTTGTGATCGGAGTAAACGGAGTCGGGAAAACAACTACGATCGGAAAACTGGCGGGAAAGTTGAAAAGTCAGGGGAAAAAGGTTGTTTTGGCGGCAGCCGATACTTTTCGTGCTGCGGCGGGAGAACAGCTTCGAGAATGGGCGAACCGTGCCGATGCAGATATGATCGGAGGGCAGGAAGGAGCAGATCCGGCAGCTGTAATCTATGACGCGGTAGCTGCGGCAAAAGCACGTCATGCAGATGTGCTTCTCTGTGATACGGCAGGAAGACTTCACAATAAAAAGAACCTGATGGAGGAACTTAAGAAGATCAACCGTGTGATCGACAGAGAGTATCCGGAAGCTTTTCGGGAGACACTTGTCGTATTAGATGCGACAACAGGACAAAATGCTTTGGCACAGGCAAAAGAGTTTAATGAAGTGGCAGACATTACAGGTGTTATTCTTACAAAGATGGACGGAACGGCAAAAGGTGGAATTGCAGTTGCGATTCAGGCAGAACTTGGAATTCCCGTAAAATATATCGGAGTCGGAGAGACGATAGACGATCTTCAGAAATTTGATGCAGATGAGTTTGTAAACGCATTGTTTTACAGAGAGGATGAAAAAAAATGATGACATTGGAGAAATTTGAAGAAGCCAGCGAGCTTGTAAAAAAAGTGACGAATTCTACAAAGCTTGTGTACAGTGATTATTTAAGCGAGCAAAGCGGAGGAAAGGTTTATTTAAAGCCGGAAAATATGCAGCATACCGGAGCATACAAGATCAGAGGAGCTTATTATAAAATCAGTACGTTATCGGATGAAGAACGAGGCAGAGGACTGATCACGGCATCGGCGGGAAATCACGCTCAGGGCGTTGCCTTTGCCGCAAAAAAATTTGGCTGTAAAGCAGTTATCGTTATGCCTACGGTTACACCTCTTATAAAAGTGAACCGTACAAAGAGCTACGGCGCGGAAGTGATCCTGCACGGAGATGTCTATGACGATGCTTATGCCTATGCGTGTGAGCTGGCAGAAAAAGAGGGATATACGTTTGTACATCCGTTTAATGACATAGATGTAGCAACAGGCCAGGGAACGATCGCAATGGAAATCGTTCAGGAACTTCCGACTGTTGATTACATTCTTGTTCCGATCGGAGGAGGCGGACTTGTTTCCGGCGTTGCGACGCTGGCTAAGATGTTGAATCCGAAAATAAAAGTAATCGGAGTAGAACCGGCAGAGGCGGCAAGTATGAAAGCGGCGCTTGCGGCAGGCGAAGTCGTACAACTTGAAAGCGCCAATACGATCGCGGACGGAACGGCCGTGAAAGCTGTAGGAGATAAAATTCTGCCCTTTGTTAAGGAAAATGTAGACGACGTTCTTCTTGTAGAAGATGATGAATTGATCGGCGCATTTCTTGACATGGTAGAGAATCATAAGATGATCGTTGAAAATTCAGGTCTTTTGTCAGTAGCGGCATTGAAGCAGCTTGACTGCAAAGGGAAAAAGGTAGTCTGTGTATTAAGCGGCGGTAATATGGACGTAATTACGATGTCATCTATTGTACAGCATGGATTGATCCAACGCGACAGGATTTTTTCTGTATCTGTACTTCTTCCTGACAAACCGGGTGAACTTGTCCAGGTGGCGCAGACAATCGCAGAAGCTCAGGGAAATGTAATTAAGCTGGAGCATAACCAATTTGTAAGTACAAACAGAAATGCGGCAGTAGAGCTTCGTATTACGATGGAGGCATTTGGAACAGAACACAAGCAGGAGATACTAAAAGCATTAGAGAAAAAAGGATACCGTCCGAGATTGATCGGTGCTAAACTGTATTAAGTTTGCAAAGCGGTGAGGGATACATTTGGAAACTATAAAAACGGTACAGTCTCAAGATAAAAGAATCTTTTGACTGTACCGTTTTTATAGCTCTAAGTTTCATTGTATAGCAAACAAACATTCAAGCGCCGGTCTTTTAAAATCAATTAGTTACAATATATTTTATACTGTATGCACGATCAAATCTGTTCGCCGCGGGCATATTTTTCAAGCAGAGCATGAATTTTGTCTGTCGGATTCATTACAGCACCGATTGTAATATCGTGATTAAGAGAATCAATGATCAAAGCGAGAAACTTACTCATATCTGCTTTTACGAAATATGGTTTTTTGTATAATTCTGCAGGCAGATATGTAAGGTTTGTCGTAATAACTTTATTGATATATCCCTTTTCATAGTATTCGTCAAATTTTTCAAATCCTTCGGTGAATAAACCAAAAGTTGTACATACAAATACACGGCCTGCTTTTCTTTCTTTTAACTGTTTTGCGACATCAAGCATACTTCCTCCGGAAGCGATCATATCATCTACGATGATAACATCTTTTCCGGCAACGTCATCGCCGAGAAATTCATGAGCCACAATCGGATTCTTACCATTGATGATTGTAGAATAGTCACGGCGTTTATAAAACATTCCCATATCGACACCGAGAATATTGGAAAAATAAACGGCGCGGTGCATCGCTCCCTCATCAGGGCTGATGATCATAAGGTGATCTTTATCGGGGATAAGATCAGGAACGGCGCGAAACAGCGCTTTCATAAATTGGTACGGCGGATTGAAGCTGTCAAATCCGCTTAGAGGGATCGCGTTTTGTACGCGGGGATCGTGGGCGTCAAAAGTGACGATGTTTGAAACTCCCATTGCGTTTAATTCTTCAAGAGCAAGCGCACAGTCAAGAGATTCGCGTTTTGTACGTTTGTGCTGGCGGCTTTCGTACAGGAAAGGCATAATGACGTTAATACGCTTTGCTTTGCCGGTTGCAGCGGAGATGATTCGTTTCAGGTCCTGGAAATGATCATCAGGAGACATGTGGTTTAGATGTCCGTTTACAGTGTAAGTAAGGTTGTGGTTGCAAACGTCGGTCATGATGAAAAGATCTGTTCCCCGGATAGTTTCTTTAAGAAGTCCTTTTGCTTCTCCTGTGCCAAAACGGGGACAGCAGCAGTCTACGAGATAGTTGTTTGACTTGTAGTTTACATACAGAGAAGATTCGGATACTTCGTTGATTGTATTTTCACGAAAAGAAACAATATAATCATTTACTTTTTGTCCGAGTTCTCTGCAGCTTTCCATTGCAATGAGTTTTAGCGGTGCGGCCGGAAGAGTTTTTTCTAAAAGTTCGATATTTGACATAGTATTCTCCTGTTAAATAATAGTATAAATTGAGTTTTAAGCCGGAGCATAGAAAAATGCAAACGACTTTACAGCACTAGAATCATATCATTTTTCAGCCTGAAATTCAAGCGCCGCTTCTTTTGTATGTATGTTGTATTGGTGAAGTACAGTCTTTGCGAAGAGGTTTAAATGTGTTATAGTATGTGATAGAATGAACAGCAAATAAGGGGAATAACAAATGACAGGAAAAAAACATGAGCATATTGTCAAATCAATCATGCCCGGCAGTATTGCGGAGGAATTAGGCATTGAACCCGGAGATAAACTTCTTTCGATCGACGGTCAGGAGATTGAAGATATTTTTGATTATCAGTTTTACGTGGAAGACGAAGAAATCGTACTTTTGATTGAGAAACAGGACGGAGAACAGTGGGAGCTTGAGATTGAAAAAGATGCAGACGAGCAGCTTGGAATAGAGTTCGGGCAGGGGTTGATGGATGAGTATCGTTCCTGCCGGAATAAGTGCATGTTCTGCTTCATCGATCAGATGCCGGAGGGAATGAGAGATACTCTTTATTTTAAAGACGATGATTCAAGATTGTCTTTTTTACAGGGAAATTATGTGACGCTTACAAATATGAGTGATCATGATATTGAGCGGATTATTAGGTATAGGTTAGAACCGATCAATATTTCGTTTCAAACGACGAATCCACAACTACGCTGCAAGATGCTTCACAATCGTTTTGCGGGAGATGCGCTGAAAAAAGTAGACAGACTTTTTGAAGGCGGTATTGAAATGAACGGACAGATCGTACTGTGCAAAGGAGAAAACGACGGGGCTGAGCTGGAACGTTCTATTAAAGACCTGACGGCATATATTCCGCTTCTTCGAAGCGTTTCTGTCGTTCCGGTAGGGCTTACAAAGTTCAGAGACGGTCTGTATCATTTAGAGCCGTTTACGAAAGAGGATGCCAAAGAAGTATTATCAGTTATACACAAATGGCAGGATCGCATTTATGAGCAGTACGGAATTCATTTCATTCATGCAGGGGATGAGTGGTATTTGCTCGCAGGACAGGAGGTGCCGGAGGAAGAGCGGTATGACGGATATCTTCAGTTGGAAAATGGGGTCGGAATGCTCCGTCTTCTTTTTGAAGAATTTACAGAAGGGTATAAAAGCCTTACAGGAGACGAGCGGCAGGAAGAACTGTCGATTGCCACAGGAAAGCTGGCATATCCTTATATAAGCGCCATGGCGGAAAAGATAGAAGAGAAATTTCCTAATTTGGAAATTCATGTCTTTTCTATCCGAAACGACTTTTTCGGAGAACGCATTACTGTGTCCGGACTGATCACGGCGCAGGATCTGACAGCGCAGCTTAAAGGAGAGCGTCTTGGCAGCAGACTGCTCATTCCGTGCAATATGTTAAAGACAGATGAAGATGTGTTTCTTGATGATTTTACGGTAAGACAAGTATCCGACGCTTTACAAGTGCCTATTGATATTGTAAAATCAAGCGGACAGGATTTTATAGATGCGGTGATCGGAGAAAAACAGACAGATCCGGACTGCAAAACCGAAAGATTGATTTGAAAGGAAAATAATATGAGTAAACCAGTAGTTGCCATTGTCGGCCGCCCGAATGTCGGAAAGTCAACCCTTTTTAATGCTTTGGCAGGAGAGATGATTTCTATTGTGAAAGATACTCCGGGAGTGACAAGAGACAGGATTTATGCGGATGTGACATGGCTTGATAAAGAATTTACAATGATCGATACAGGCGGTATAGAACCGGACAGCAAAGACATCATTTTATCACAGATGAGAGAGCAGGCTCAGATTGCGATTGATACGGCGGATGTTATTATTTTTATAACTGATGTGAAGCAGGGACTTGTGGATGCGGATTCTAAAGTCGCGGACATGCTCAGAAGATCCGGAAAGCCGGTTGTCCTTGTTGTAAATAAAGTGGATAATTTTGACAAATATATGGCAGATGTATATGAGTTTTATAATCTTGGTATCGGGGATCCGGTTCCGATCTCGGCAGCATCCAGATTGGGACTTGGCGATATGCTTGACATTGTCGCGGAAAACTTTCCGGAAGGAAGCGCTCAGGCGGAAGATGATGACCGCCCGCGGGTTGCGATCGTAGGGAAACCGAACGTCGGAAAGTCGTCGATTATCAATAAACTGCTCGGAGAGAATCGAGTAATCGTCTCGGATATCGCGGGAACAACAAGAGACGCCATTGATACTGAGATTCTTCATAACGGAAAAGAATATATTTTTATTGATACGGCAGGACTTCGCAGAAAGAATAAAATCAAAGAAGAACTGGAGCGCTACAGTATTATCCGTACGGTAACAGCCGTGGAAAGAGCAGACGTAGTGCTTATGGTTATCGATGCGACAGAAGGAGTGACGGAGCAGGATGCAAAGATTGCGGGAATTGCTCATGAACGTGGAAAAGGCGTGATCATCGTTGTGAACAAATGGGATGCGATTGAGAAAAACGACAGAACGATGCGTGAGTATGAAAGCGATATCCGTCAGGTGCTTTCTTATATGCCGTATGCGGAAATTATGTATGTATCCGCAGCAACCGGTCAAAGATTGAACCGGTTATATGATATGATCGATATGGTTATCGAGAATCAGACACTTCGGATCGCAACCGGAGTTTTAAACGAGATTATGACAGAAGCAGTGGCAATGCAGCAGCCTCCGTCAGATAAAGGAAAAAGACTGAAGCTTTATTATATTACGCAAGTTGCGGTAAAACCTCCGACTTTTGTTATCTTTGTAAACGATAAGGAATTGATGCATTTTTCATATACGCGGTATTTGGAAAATAAGATCAGAGAAGCGTTTGGTTTTAGAGGAACTTCCCTGAAATTCTTTATAAGAGAACGGAAAGAAAAGGGGTAAAGAAATATGGAACGATTGATCTGTCTTGCGGTCGGATATGTGTGCGGTCTTTTTCAGACCGGATATCTGGTCGGTAAGATGAACCATATAGATATCAGAAAAGAGGGAAGCGGAAATTCGGGAACGACAAATGCTCTTCGTGTGCTCGGATGGAAAGCGGGGATCTTCACTTTTCTCGGAGATGTTTTAAAATGTGTGGCTGCATATTTTATTGTACGTTTTATGTATCGGGGGAGCGATTGTCTTCCGTTGCTTGTAATGTACGCAGGGGCAGGAGTGACTCTCGGACATAACTTTCCGTTTTATATGAACTTTAAAGGCGGAAAAGGAATTGCGGTTATGGCAGGACTTGTCTTTATTAACAGTGTGTGGCATATGCCGCAGAGTCTTTTTCTTATACTTGTTACGGCATTATTCTTTTTTATTCCTGTGATCGTGACAAGGTACATATCTGTCGGTTCTCTTTGTGCATACACAGCATTTTTAATTGAAATGATCCTATTTGGACAGTGGGGATGGTTCGATATGGAAGCAGGCTACTGTTATGAACTATATGGGATCGCAGTTCTTTTGACTGCATTAGCATGGTATCGCCATAGAGAGAACATAAAGCGTCTGGTCAAAGGAACAGAAAATAAATTCGGTTCAAAAAGAAAGGGGCATTGATTTATGGCAAATGTAGGAGTAATCGGTGCGGGAAGCTGGGGAACGGCGTTATCGGTTCTTCTGGCTGACAACGGACATCATGTGACGATCTGGTCGATCGATGAAAAAGAAGTTGAAATGCTGGATAAAAAGAGAGAACACCTGACGAAGCTTCCGGGGGTGAAACTTTCCGACGGCATGACGATCACGGGTGATCTGGAATCGGCAGTCAAGGGAAAAGACTTTCTTGTACTTGCAGTTCCGTCGCCGTTTACAAGGGCAACTGCGAAGAAGATGTCAGCTTACGTCGGGAAAGGTCAGATTATCGTTGATGTGGCAAAGGGAATCGAGGAGAGTACACTTTTGACATTGTCTGCTCAGATCGAAGAAGAAATCCCTCAGGCGGACGTAGCGGTTCTTTCAGGACCAAGCCATGCAGAAGAAGTCGGAAGAAAGCTTCCGACAACATGTGTCATCGGAGCAAAAACAAAAAAAACGGCGGAATATTTGCAGTCTGCGTTTATTAATAAAGTGTTCCGTGTATATACAAGTCCGGATATTTTAGGAATTGAGCTTGGCGGTTCTTTGAAAAATGTCATTGCTCTTGCAGCGGGAATCGCAGATGGCCTTGGTTACGGAGATAATACAAAGGCAGCGCTTATTACCCGCGGAATTGCGGAAATTGCCAGACTGGGCGTGAAGATGGGCGGGAAGATCGAGACGTTCACAGGTTTGACGGGAATAGGAGATTTGATCGTTACGTGCGCCAGCGTCCACAGCAGAAACCGGAAAGCAGGATATCTTATCGGACAGGGAAGGTCAATGCAGGAAGCAATGGATGAAGTTCAGATGGTTGTTGAAGGCGTTTATTCGGCAAAGGCAGCGGCGAAGCTGGCAAAAAAATATGATGTTCCCATGCCGATCGTGGAAGAAGTCAATAAAGTGCTTTTTGAAGGGAAATCACCGGCGGAAGCTGTGGATGACCTGATGCTTAGAGAGTCGCGTTCCGAGCATAGAGCGCTTCAATGGGAAAAATAAAGTCATACCCCCGTTTGCGGATGCATAAATTGTATCAGCAGAACAAGGGGGTATTTTTATGGAATCATTTCAAGTATACAAAGATATGAAGGCGAGGACGAACGGGGAAATTTATATCGGGGTAGTCGGACCGGTTCGGACAGGCAAATCAACATTTATCAAGCGGTTTATGGATCTTTTAGTGCTTCCGAATATGACAGATATACATGCAAAAGAACGGACGCAAGATGAATTGCCGCAGTCTGCTTCCGGTACGACAATTATGACTACAGAACCGAAGTTCGTTCCGAAAGAGGCGGCGGGGGTGAAGCTGTCAGATGATCTGGAAGTGAAGATACGAATGATCGACTGTGTCGGTTTTATGGCAGAAGGAGCATCCGGCCATATTGAAAAGGACGAAGAGCGGCAGGTAAAGACACCGTGGTTTGAATATGAGATCCCGTTTACGAAAGCGGCTGCAATCGGGACGCAGAAAGTGATCCGGGATCATGCTACAATAGGGATTGTTGTAACGACAGACGGAAGCGTTACGGATTTGCCGAGGGAAAATTATATTCAGGCAGAAGAAAGGACGGTAAAAGAACTCAAAGCGATAGGAAAGCCGTTTATGATATTGCTTAACTGTAAGAAACCATATACAGAAGAATCTAAGAAGCTTCAGGAAGAACTTCGTGAAAAATACGAAACGGCAGTATTGCCTGTGAATTGTGAACAGATGAAAGAAGAGGATATCCATGAAATTATGCGTCAGGTTCTCTATGAATTTCCGGTCACAGAGGTCGAGTTTTATGTGCCGAAATGGGTGGAAATGCTTTCGAGGGAACATAAGATCAAACAAGATCTTTTTGAGCATGTAAGAAAGATCATGGAGACGATGGATGATATCCGAAGTGTCGTGTCGCGGTCTTTTGAGGCTGAAGGACCGTACATAGAGCGTATCCTGACGGAAAAGATCGAGATGGATACGGGAAAAGTACAGGTGAAAATTGAATTTGCCGAATCTTATTACTATGAAGTGATCAGTGAAGTGACAGGAGAAGAGATTCACGGCGAATATGAGCTTATGGCAGTGATGAAAGAGTTGTCGGCAATGCGGGAAGAATTTTCCCGGATCAAAGATGCTTTTGCCGATGTGAAAATGAAAGGATACGGCGTCGTGAGTCCGTCAAAAGAAGATATCCGGCTTGAAGAGCCGGTGATTATCAAACAGGGAAGTAAATTCGGAGTAAAGATTCGTTCGGAGGCGCCGTCGATCCATATGATCCGTGCAAATATAGAGACAGAGATCGCACCGATCGTCGGAAATGAGAAGCAGGCGGAAGATCTTGCCGGATACATTAAAAAAGAGAGTGAGACTCCGGAGGGCGTATGGGGAACAAATATTTTCGGAAAAACAGTAGAAGAGCTTGTGATGGACGGCATGAGAAATAAAATAGCGATGATTAATGATGAAAGCCAGGTAAAACTTCAGGATTCTATGCAGAAGATCGTAAATGATTCAAATGGCGGCATGGTATGTATTATTATCTGACGGCAGTTCTTGACAAGAAAATAAAAATAGTCTAGGCTTTCAGTATGACAAAAGAATTCAATAGGAGGCGTAAGATGAGTACGCAGTTTGACAAACTTGAGAAATGCTATGAATATTGTAAAACAGTGACAGATTTTATCCCCCGCGTCGGTCTGATCTTAGGATCCGGACTCGGGGGATATGCGAAAAATATGAAAGTTGTAAAAGAGATATCATATGACCAAATTCCGGGGTTCCCGGTTTCAACAGTGCAGGGACATGATGGAAAATTTCTCCTTGGTTATATAGGGAAAGTTCCTGCAATGGTAATGAAAGGACGCGTTCATTTTTATGAAGGATATACGCCTCAGGAGGTTGTTCTTCCGGTGCGTCTTATGAAGCGTATGGGGATTGAAATTCTTTTTCTGACGAATGCATCAGGTGGAATCAATCGTGATTTTCAGGTAGGAGATTTTATGATGATCACAGATCATATTTCATCTTTCGTTCCGTCTCCTTTGATCGGAGAGAACGTATCGGAACTTGGCGAAAGATTTCCCGACATGACAAAAATCTATGATGCCAATCTGAATCAGATCATTGAGAAAACTGCCGCGGAAGAAAAGATTATTTTGAAAAAAGGGGTATATCTTCAGACGTCCGGTCCGAATTTTGAAAGTCCGGCAGAAGTGCGTATGTATGGAATATTAGGTGCAGATGCAGTCGGAATGAGTACGGCGTGCGAAGCGATGGCAGCTCGTCATGCGGGAATACGGGTGTGCGGGATCTCATGCGTCTCTAATATGGCAAGCGGATTGTCGGGTGAAGAATTAAGCCATCTTGACGTACAGGCTGTGGCAGATCGAAGAGCTCAGGAGTTTGAACGTCTTGTGACAAGATCGATTGAAAAGATGTGCGAGGATGAAAGATCAGAGTAGGAGAAAACGGATGAGGACGAGAATATACAATGCAAGAATTTTGACAATGGAAGAAAAACGACCTGTTTTTAAAGGTGAGATCTATATTGACGGCGGAAAGATTTTCCGCATAAAAGAAGCCAAAACGGAAAAAAGTGAGCGGACAGAAAAACCGGCTTTAAATGAAGAAGAAAAATGGGACGAAGAAATCGACGCAGAGGGAAATCTGATTATGCCCGGGTTTAAAAATGCGCATACTCATTCTGCTATGACATTTCTGCGTTCTTATGCAGATGATATGAAACTTCAGGAATGGCTTTTTGATAAGGTATTTCCGGCAGAAGCAAAGCTGACATCCGATGACGTATATCATTTGACAAAACTTGCGATTTTGGAATATTTGACAAGCGGGATTACGGCGGCTTTTGATATGTATAAATTAAAACAAGACAGTGCAAAAGCGGCAGAAGAACTGGGCTTTAGAATGGTTTTTTGCGGAGATATCAATGATTTCGGCGGTACTTTAGAAGAGATGGAGCAAGATTATTTTCGGTACCAATGTGAAGAAACTCCGCTTTTGTCCTATCAGTTCGGATTTCATGCAGAATATACGACAAGCCGCAATTTGATGGAAGGGATCGCGCAGCTTGCCGGAAAATATAAAAAGCCTGTTTATGTCCATTGTTCGGAGACAAAAAGAGAAGTGGAGGAATGTCGGGAAAAAACAGGTATGACACCGATCGCATATATGGATTCTCTCGGCCTTTTTGAAAACGGAGGAGGATTATTCCACGGCGTTCATTTAGATGAAGCAGATTTTGACATTATGAAAAAGAAAAAAATATGTGTCGTTACAAATCCGGCTTCTAATTTAAAACTGGCAAGCGGAATTGCCCCGGTCAAAACGTATCTTGAAAAAGGAATTCCGGTTGCTATAGGAACAGACGGACCGGCAAGTAATAATTGCCTTGATATGTTTAAAGAAATGTTTCTTGTGACAGGGCTTCAAAAAGTAGTTCATAATGATCCGGAGGCTGTTCCGGCAGCAGACGTACTGAAAATGGCGACTGTCAACGGAGCTTACGCGATGGGACTTGACAACTGTGATATACTTGCAGAAGGAAAATACGCAGATTTGATTATGATAGATCTGATGCAGCCGAATATGCAGCCGATACAAAATATTGAAAAAAATGTTGTGTACAGCGCCAGTAAGCTGAATGTAAAAATGACGATGATAAACGGGAGAGCTGTTTATCAAAACGGGAAGTTTAAAATCGGGGAAAGCGTGGAAGACATTTATGAAAATGCAAACCGGATCGCAGAGAGGATACTAGATGGCAAAGAATAAATGCTCACAGACGTATCGGAGATTTATTATTTGTGCAGAAGGGGAAACAAATGATTAAAACAGATAGAGAGAAACAAATGAAAGGGGTTACAAAGCAATGAGAACAGCAATATTTACGATCGATACAGAAAGTTATGAAGCAAAGAAAAAAAGTGCGGCAGGAGAGGCTTTGAAGCGTATGCTTGAACAAAACAGGCTGGAAGTGAAAGCTGCGAAAGTTTTGCCAAGAGATAAAGAAGTTGTGGCGACAGTTTTTCGCCAGCTGGCAGACTCGGGCTCTGTCGAACTGATCATAACGACAGGGGCGACGGGATATTTAGAGCAGGACTGTGCTCCGAAGGCGGTAGAAGAAGTCGCAGAGCAGCTTATTCCGGGAATCCCGGAAGCGCTTAGGGCATATAATCTCAGGTATTCCAAGAAAGCAATGCTCGACTGTATGGCGGCAGGCATTCGGAAAAATACACTTATTGTGAATCTGCCGGAAAGTGCAAAAACAGCGAAAGAAGATATGGAATACATTTTATCGGAAGTAGTACAAGTAGTGGAGAGTATTAACTTATGATGAAGATCACATATATCGGACACAGCGGATTTTTTGTGGAAATGGAAGATGCCTGCTTTTTATTTGATTATTACAAAGGAACGATTCCGGAAACAGACGGAAACAAAAAAATGTATGTTTTCGTAAGTCACAGGCATCATGATCATTATAACGAGGAAATTTTCAGGCTGCAGGAAAAATTCCGGGATATACAATATATTATTTCTTCAGATGTATATGAACTGGCTTCTCATCCTGAGAAAAACGATAAAATCATTTATATGAAAGCAGGAGAAGAGGCGGACATAAAAGGATGTTATGTGCGAACGCTCCGGTCAAATGATGAGGGAACGGCATTTTTCATTCGCTATAAAGACCAGACGATCTATCACGCAGGGGATTTGAATTGGTGGCACTGGGAAGGGGAGCCGGACGAGTATAATAAAAATATGCGTCGTTCTTATCAGTCGGAGATCAACAAGCTTTGCGGAGAAAAGATTGATGCGGCGTTTGTTCCGGTCGATCCAAGACTGGGGGAACAGTATTGTCTCGGAATCGACTGTTTCATGAAACGAACGGAAACAAAAAGAGTATTTCCGATGCATTTTTGGGGAAATTATGATGTGTGCAGCCGTTTGATGCTCGAAGAATGCACAAAAGATTATCAGGACAAGATTGTGAAGATCGAGAGGGAAGGACAGACATTTCTATGCAGGTAAAAATATATACAGACGGGGCGGCACGGGGAAATCCGGACGGACCGGGAGGATATGGAGCGATTCTTGAATATGTAGATACGAAAGGGACGCTTCATACAAAAGAACTATCCCGGGGATATGTCAGAACAACAAACAACAGAATGGAACTGATGGCAGTGATCGCAGGATTGGAAGCGTTGAACAGACCTTGTGAGGTAGAAGTTTATTCTGATTCACAGTATGTTGTAAATGCGTTTAATAAACAGTGGGTAGACGGATGGATTAAGAAAGGATGGAAGCGTGGGAAAAACGAACCGGTTAAAAATCCGGATCTTTGGAAGCGTCTTCTCAAAGCAAAAGAAAAGCATAAAGTGTCGTTTCACTGGGTGAAAGGACATGACGGACATCCTCAAAATGAGAGGTGTGATCTGCTTGCCACTTCGGCAGCGGATGGAGATACACTTTTTGTTGACGAAGGAGTAGGAAAATAGTATAATCAGATACTGTGTTAAGTAAGACAGACAATCGCGGATGTAAGTGCCGAAAGGCAGCAGACGAGGAAAGTCCGGGCTTCATAGGGCAGGATGCCGGATAACGTCCGGTGGAGGTGACTCCCAGGCCAGTGCAACAGAAATAAACCGCGTCGGATTCCATATCGGCGTAAGGGTGGAAAGGCAGTGTAAGAGACTACCGCCTCTGCGGTAACGGAGAGGGCACATGTAAACCCCATTCGAAGCAAGACCGGATAGAAGCAATGTGGCGGCCCGTCACGCTTCAGGTAGGTCGCTTGAGCACGGCGGCAACGTCGTGCCTAGATAGATGATTGTCCACGACATAACCCGGCTTATCGTTTTGCTTAACACATTTTGTTACCCCGAATGCTTTAGCAATATAAAGCTGTGATTCGCTAAAATACATGTCGGATCTGTCAAGAGGATACTAATTTAAAAAGAAACAGGAGAAAAAACTATGGGTATGAAAATAAATGCACACCTTCCGATTCCTGCTGATTTGAAAGCAGAATATCCGCTTTCTTCTCAAATTCTTAAACTGAAAGAAAAAAGGGATCGGGAAATCAGAGAGATTTTTGAAGGGAAATCAGACAAGTTTCTTGTAATTGTAGGACCATGCTCGGCGGACAATGAAGATTCCGTATGTGAGTATGTATCGAAATTGGCGACAATCAACGAAAAAGTATCAGATCGCTTGATGATCATCCCAAGAATTTATACGAATAAGCCGAGAACAACAGGAGAAGGATATAAAGGAATGCTTCATCAGCCAAAGCCGGACGAAGCTCCGGATCTGTTAGCCGGAATCATAGCGATCCGAAAGATGCATATAAGAGCGATTGAGGAGAGCGGACTTACCGGGGCAGATGAGATGCTCTATCCCGAAAATAGAAGTTATCTTGACGATATTTTGTCTTATGAGGCAATCGGAGCAAGATCTGTGGAAAATCAGCAGCATCGTCTGACGGCAAGTGCGATGGATATACCTGTAGGAATGAAAAATCCGACAAGCGGAGATTTTTCTGTAATGCTCAATTCTGTAGTGGCAGCACAGAGTTCTCATTCTTTTATATACAGGGGAATGGATGTGACGACAGAGGGAAATGATCTGGCACATGTCATATTGCGCGGAGGCGTAGATAAATACGGGACATGTATCCCAAACTATCATTATGAAGATCTTATCCGTCTTTTGGATATGTACAGGCAAAGGGAATTGAAAAATCCGGCGGCGATCATTGACGCAAACCATTCAAATTCAAATAAACAGTTTAAAGAACAAATCCGAATTGTCAGTGAAGTGCTTCACAGCAGAAATTATAACAGTGAATTAAAAAAACTGATCAAAGGGGTAATGATCGAAAGCTATTTGGAAGAAGGATGCCAGAAGATCGAGGAAAACCGCATTTACGGAAAGTCGATCACAGATCCGTGCCTTGGCTGGGACGATACGGAAAGACTGATCTATAAGATCGCAGAAGAATGCTGATAAAAAGCAAGCCGATTCAGTTTGGCATACAGCAGAAAAAACAAGTGTAAAATAAGAGTGATTATAAAAAGGAAATGGATGCAGTGTAAAAAATTGTTCTTACAGCTCACCATTTCCTTTTGTATATTACGACTTATAAAGCCGGATTTTATTATCGTTGTCTTCGATGTTTTTCTTCGCAATATTTACAGCGGTAGATCTGATTTTCTTCATCTGTCAGAACAAAGACATGATCCAGTTCCTGTTCGATCGAAGTGATGCAGCGTGGGTTTTTGCACCGGATCACATTTCGGATCTCTTTTGGAAGCGTGAGCTGCTTTTTAGCGACAATTTGTTTGTTTTCTATAATATTGACGGTGATATTGTGATCGATAAAACCTAAAATATCAAGATCCATGAAATCAATCGGACATTCGATTTTCATAATATCTTTCTTTCCCATTTTATTACTGCGGGCATTTTTGATAATGGCTACACAGCAGTCCAGTTTATCAAGGTGGAGATATTTATAAATTTCCATACTTTTTCCGGCCTCGATATGATCAAGGACGAAGCCTTCTGTAATGCTTCCGACATTCAATGTGTTTTTTACCATGATCTGTTCCTTTTACCTTTCTTAATCAACATGAATTTCAAGCAGTGTAAGAATTAATGCCATGCGCACGTATACGCCGTACTGAACCTGACGAAAATAAGCGGCGCGCGGATCATTGTCAACTTCGGTTGAAATCTCATTTACTCGCGGAAGCGGATGGAGAACATACATATCTTCCGGCGCAAGCTTCATTTTTGCTTTGTCAAGTATGTAGAAATCTTTCATGCGGACATAATCTTCTTCATTGAAAAAGCGTTCTTTTTGAACTCTTGTCATATAGAGAATGTCCAGAGAGGGCATTGCATCTTCCAGACGGACAACTTCTTCATATGGGATGTTGTTCCGGTCAAGTACTTCGTGGCGGATATAATCGGGAAGCCTTAATTCTTCGGGGGAAATCAAGATAAACCGGATTCCTTCATATCTGACGAGAGCATTGATCAAAGAGTGAACGGTACGTCCGAATTTTAAGTCGCCGCATAAACCGATCGTCATATTTTTAAGACGTCCTTTTACGTTGCGGATTGTGAGCAGGTCGGTCAGCGTCTGTGTCGGATGCTGATGCCCGCCGTCTCCTGCGTTGATAACAGGAATTGAAGAGTGCTGACAGGCGACCATAGGAGCGCCTTCCTTCGGGTGTCTCATAGCACAGATGTCTGCATAGCAGGAAATCGTGCGGATCGTATCAGATACACTTTCTCCTTTTGCTGCGGAACTGGAATCGGCAGAAGAAAATCCCATGATACTTCCGCCCAGATTTAACATGGCTGCCTCATGACTTAACCGTGTGCGTGTACTCGGTTCATAAAAAAGTGTTGCAAGTTTTTTTCCTGCACAGGCATGTGCATATTTTGCCGGATGTGCTTCAATATCCTGAGCAAGATCCAGCAGTTTGTCAAGTTCTTCCACTGAGAAATCCAGCGGACTCATTAAATGTCTCATACAAAACCTCCTAAAAATCTTTAATTATAATATAATAAAACCCTTTTCTTTTCAACCGTATAGAGAAAACAAACAGTCGGAAATTTTATAAACAGATAAATGTATATTTGCTAAAATAGAGAGATACGGCAAAGAAGAATGAACAAAAAGAAAAGTTTAAAGCCGGAAAAACAGAAACAAAATATGAAAAAGAAGGCGGCGTATCGTATCATAAAACGAAGACGCCACTCTTTTACTCATAAGCGGACACCTGTATGGATGAACTGTTATCTTAGTTTGTCATTAATTTTGTAAACATGTAGATTTTGAAAGAAAAATATACTATACTGTTGTGAAAAGAAAAATTTGGGGGCATCGGAGGAGAAAAAATGACATCGCTTGGAGAATTGAGAGAAGCACTTGATAAAATTGATAATGAAATAGCAGAGCTTTATGAAAAACGGATGGAAGTCTGCAGAAAAGTCGGAGAATATAAAGTGAAATCAGGAAAAAAGGTGTTTGACAGGCAAAGAGAAAAAGAAAAACTTGCAGATGTAATGTCAAAAGTAGAGGGGGATTTCAATAAGAAAGGAATCCAGGAGCTGTATCAGCAGCTCATGTCTATGAGCAGGAAGCTTCAGTACAGTCAGCTTGTGGAAGCGGGAGCGCTGGGACGCCTTCCGTTTATCAGAATCGAAAATCTGGATCGTGAAAATGCCCGTGTTGTATTTCAGGGAACAGAAGGAGCTTATTCACAGGCTGCAATGTATCAGTTTTTCGGAAGAGATGTAAATAATTTTCATGTGAGGACATTTCGGGAAGCGATGGAAGCGATAGAGGAAGGTTCGGCTGACTATGCGGTGCTTCCGATCGAGAATTCCACTGCCGGTACGGTGAACGAGATGTATGACCTGCTTGATGAATTTGAAAACTATATTGTAGCAGAGACGATCCTTCCGGTTGTGCATACATTGTCGGGACTTCCGGGCGCGAAGCTTTCGGATATAAAAAAAGTATATTCAAAAACAGAAGCTCTTATGCAGACGTCTGAGTTTTTAGACGACCATGGTGATTGGCAGAAAATCAGTGTTGTCAATACTGCGGTGGCGGCAAAGAAAGTGATTGAAGAACAGGATATTTCACAAGCTGCAGTATGCAGTGCTTATGCGGCAAAAGTCCACGGACTGGAAGTTTTAGTCGATGAAATTAATGATGATGAGGACAATTCCACACGTTTTATCGTTGTAACGAATCAAAAAATATTTTTGAAAAATGCTTCCAAGATAAGCATCCGTTTTGATTCGCCGCATCAGAGCGGTTCTTTGTATGGAATTTTATCACATTTTATTTATAATGATCTGAATATGACGAAGATTGCATCTCGTCCGATCAAAGGGAGACCTTGGGAATATTGTTTTTTTGTTGATTTTGAAGGAAACCTTGAAGACCCTGCTGTGAAAAATGCAATTCGCGGACTTCGTGAAGAGGCAACAAACTTAAAAATACTCGGCAATTATTGAGACGGCAGATGCCGTAATCCAGTAGTTTCTGGGAGAAAAGACAGGATGTTTAACATAAAACGGTAAAGCAGGAAAAAACGGAAGGAGAGAGAACAATGCGTACAAATGAACTGATGCTGTATAAAAATATGGAGCATGGCAGAATATTAAAAAACATGACGTTTCTCATGGAAAATTGTGGAAATGATTACTATAACAGGGAAGATTTGAGAAGTCTTCTTTTTGAATGTATGAATGAGATATTAGAGATTTCTGCCAGTCATGGATTCGAGGGGAATCTTTGGCATACATATCTGACGTTTCTTCTTGTAAATGATGAAAATGCTTACAGCACGTCATGTGAGATTGTAGGAGAGATTGACGGAAGCATTAACAGGATTGCCCTTCATGACTTTCAGATATTTAAAGAATTGTTTGATTATGATTTTCAGGAGATGGAGCGTGAATTTTCGGCAGAATGTATGCAGATTCTTTTTGAATATAAAAATACGAGCAATGCGGGGAAGGTTTTTAACCGGCGTATTCGGGATCGTATCTGTAATCTGGCAGAAGGACTTGCAGATTCGTCGGACGCAATAGACTTCAAGAGGAAGATGACACAGTTTTACAAAGAATTCGGAGTCGGTAAATTCGGCCTTCATAAAGCGTTTCGTATCGATCATCCGGAAGGAAAGACGATGTCGGTAGAACCGATCACAAATATTGCGCATGTACATCTTGATGATCTTGTAGGTTATGAGATTGCGAAGAAGAAGCTGATCGATAACACTGAGGCTTTTGTGAAAGGGAAAAAAGCAAATAACTGTCTCTTATTCGGCGATGCCGGAACAGGAAAATCTACGTCGATCAAAGCTGTTTTAAATCAGTATTACGATCAGGGGCTTCGGATGATCGAAGTATACAAGCATCAGTTTCAAGATTTAAATGATGTGATCGCGCAGATTAAAAATCGGAATTATAAGTTTATTATATACATGGATGATCTTTCATTTGAAGAGTTTGAGATTGAATACAAGTATTTGAAAGCGGTAATAGAAGGAGGTCTTGAGAGAAAGCCGGATAATGTTTTGATTTATGCGACTTCTAACAGACGTCACCTGATCCGTGAGACGTTTCGGGATAAAGCAGACAGAGATGAAGAGCTTCATACAAATGATACGGTTCAGGAAAAGTTATCGCTTGTCGCAAGGTTTGGCGTGACGATTTACTTTGGCTCGCCCGATAAGAAAGAATTTCGTCAGATTGTTCGTACGCTTGCGCAGAAAAATAAAATAGAAATGCCGGAAGAAGATCTGCTTCTGGAAGCAAATAAATGGGAATTGTCTCATGGAGGTTTGTCGGGAAGGACGGCACAGCAGTTTATTGATTATCTTATGGGACAGAATTAAGAACGATAAAAGGCGTCAGACATGTATCGGTGTTTTTCGGCATGTTTGACGCCTTGTGATGTTTTAACAGTGAAAAGCCGGGCAGAGAGAATAGAGACTCCTTTGCTAATTCTAACTGCCGGATATTTTTTGGATGCCTCTTATATCGCTGTCGATGACGAGAGAGTAATTTGTATAATAGACAACAAAACCGGGTTTTGCGCCTTTTGGTTTTTTAATATGTTTTTTCTCTATATAATCGATTTCGACTTTTTCGCTGCCTCGCATACTTGAATAATAAGCGGCAAGTTTGCCCGCTTCTTCAAATGTACGGTCGGGAAGTTCTTCCCCGTTTGTTTTTACGATCACATGTGATCCGGGAGCTTGTTTTGCATGAAACCACCAGTCGCATCCGGCGGCAAAATCAAATGTAAGGGCGTCGTTTTGAAGATTATTTTTCCCTACATACATATGAAAACCATCGCTTGAAATATAGTGCAGCGGTTCGTTTTTAAGTTTTATTTTCTTTCGTACGGTTTTGCGGCGCACATATCCTGTTTCAGACAGCTCTTCTTTGATGGCGGCAAGATCGTTCTCTGTCATTGCAATATCGAGAGAGGTCTGTATGGATTCGAGATAGGAAATTTCATCTTTTGTTTCCCGGATCAACTGGGTGAGCGCTTCAAAAGTACGTTTTTGTTTGTTGTATTTGGCAAAAAAACGCTGTGCGTTTTCCTGCGGAGTGCTTGTTGGATCTAACGGGATCGTAACCGTTTCGTTTGTGTAATAGTTCAGCGCCTCCATCTGTTTGGCGCCTTCGGGAACATTGTAACCATAAGCGTTGATCAGTTCGCCGTAAACTTTGTATTTGTCTCTGTTTTCGGTATCTTTTAACTGCCGCATCTGCAGATCATATTTTTTCCGATTCCTTTCAAGAGCAGTTTGTACAATGTGTCTAAGATCGACGGATTTCTGGCGAATCCTCGTAATCAGGCTCCGCTCAGAGTAGTAAGTACGAAGAATTTCGCAAACAGAAGGAAAGAGACGTTTTTCATATGCTGAAAGATACGTCAGTTCAAGAGCGGAAAATTCCTTCGGTTCTTGTTTGTCATAGTAGATAGCGGGCTCAAATCTGCCTTCTTTTATTGCTGACAGATAGATCGTAAACTGGGTATACAGATGGAAAAGAACATCCTGACTGTATTCTTTTGCCGGAAGAGTTGAGTCGATACCGGCAAGATAACAGATTTCCTCTGCGGTAACAGGACTGATCCCTGTAAAGCTTGTATAAAGAGCTTTTGCCACAGACATCGGTTTATCATTAACGGAAAGGGAAAATTCTTTCCATTCTGTTGTGAGCGGATCTTTTTTATGCATTGTATCAGGAATAAAATATTTCCGTCCGGGAAGAACTTCTCTGACAGAACTCATCTGTGCAGATACATGCTTGATACTGTCAATGATCGTTCCGTCTTCGGAACAGAAAATGATGTTGCTGTGTTTCCCCATGATTTCAACAATGAGCTTCTTTTGGCAAAGGTCGCCCAACTCATCAAAATGTTCGATTGTAAAACAGATGATACGCTCCAGTTTTGGCTGTGAAATATCCGTGATCCGGCTGTTACTGATATGTTTTCTAAGAAGCATACAAAAATTAGGAGCCGTGATCGGGCTTGGTTTATTTGTGTCTGTAAGATAAATAAGCGGAAGAGAAGCGTTTGCTGAGATTAAAAGCCGATGTTGTCCACAGGGGGATTTGATCGTAAGAAGCAGTTCATCTGCTTCCGGCTGCGCGATTTTCGCAATTCGTCCGTCTGTTAGTTTTTGTTTCAGTTCGTGGACAAGACCTGCCACGACAATTCCGTCAAAAGCCATAATAAATTCTCCATATTTTGAATTGTTCAGAAGGGAAATGATAAAACATTTTTCTTTTGAACATGAATATATAAGAAAGTATATCATAAAGAGGAGAATGAAAAAAGACCTGTTGACCATTTACGCGCATTAGAGGTATAATAACTAAAATTGCAGTAATCGGCAGTTCTAAAAAACAGATAAATTTGATATATAGACTGCCAAGGAGAAGAACACGAGGAAAGACAAGATGATAAAAAGTATGACAGGGTTCGGAAGATGTGAAGTTCTGAAGGACTCAAGAAAATTTACGGTAGAATTAAAAAGTGTGAATCACAGATATCTCGATGTAAACATTCGGATGCCGAAGAAATTGAATTTTTTCGAGACGTCCATCAGGACGCTCCTTAAATCATATGCAGACCGGGGAAAGGTTGACATTTTTATCACGTATGAAGATCTGTCTCAATCGCAGGTGTCGGTAAAGTATAACGCGGCTCTTGCGGCAGAATATTTAAAATATCTGAATCAGATGGCAGAAGAATTTTCGTTAGATAATGATGTTCGCGTCAGTACATTGTCCAGATATCCCGAAGTCTTTACGATGGAAGAATGCAGCGAGGATGAAGACGAGCTTTGGAATGGATTAAAAGAAGCGTTGGAAGGCGCGTTTTCACAGTTTGTAGAGATGAGGACAAAAGAAGGAGAACGTTTGAAAGAAGATATTCTTTTGAAATTGGATCTGCTCAGTGAACAGATTCGGTTTATAGAAGAGCGTTCGCCGCAGATTATTGCAGAATACAGGACAAAATTAGAAGAAAAGATGCGGGAATTATTAGAGGATACGCAGATTGACGATAATCGGATTGCGGCAGAAGTGATTCTCTTTGCGGATAAGATCTGTACAGATGAGGAAGTTGTAAGACTAAAAAGTCATATTCAGCATATGAAGGAGACATTGGAAGAGTCTAACGGAATCGGAAGAAAACTTGATTTTATCGCACAGGAGATGAATCGTGAGGCGAACACGATCTTGTCTAAGGCGAATGATCTGGATATATCAAACCGCGCGATCAGTCTGAAAACAGAGATTGAGAAGATCAGAGAACAGATACAGAATATCGAATAGGAGGAAACAAAGTGAACAGAAAAGGAATTTTGATCGTTGTATCGGGATTTTCGGGTTCGGGAAAAGGAACGCTGATGAAAGAACTTCTGTCAAGATATCCTGATACGTATGCACTTTCTGTCTCGGCGACTACGAGGCAGCCAAGAGATGGGGAACAGGATGGAAGAGAATATTTTTTCATATCAAAAGATGAATTTGAAAAAATGATTGCCAAAGATGAATTGATAGAGTATGCTAGATATGTGAAAAATTATTACGGTACTCCAAAAGAGTATGTGCGAAAGCAGTTGGATGCGGGAAAAGATGTGATCCTTGAAATAGAGATTCAAGGCGCATTAAAAGTGAAAGAGGAATTTCCCGATACTTTGCTTTTGTTTGTGACACCTCCGAGCGCCGGTGAACTGAAAAAAAGGCTCGTAGGCAGAGGCACAGAGACGATGGATGTGATCGAGTCCAGAATGAACCGTGCATGTGAGGAAGCGGAGGGAATGGATTATTACGATTACCTTGTCGTTAATGACGACCTGAATATGTGCGTTGAAGAAATGCATATGATCATTCAGGGAGAGCACCGAAGAAGTTTTCGGAATGAAGCATTCATGAAGACAATAAAAGAAGATTTGGAAAGATTGAAAGGAGAAAATTAAATATGCTGCATCCGTCTTATACAGATTTGATGAAAGTTGTAAACAAAGATGTCGAAGAAGGGGAAACAAAGATCGTCAACAGTCGTTATTCGATCGTTATGGCAACATCGAAACGTGCCAGACAACTGATTGCCGGAGACCTTCCGCTTGTCGATGTGAAAGAGGGAGAGAAACCATTGTCGATCGCAATCGAAGAATTGAACAAAGGCGAGTTGAAGATCAAAGCCGAGAGTGCGGCAGAAGAAGAGTAAAAACAATGAGGCAGAACCAAACGGTATCTGCCTTTTTCATGTTAGCGGATGAATCTTGCCACATTAAAGTACAAAAGTGAAAAGTATAATAAAAAGGAAGAGGAGGTATGGAACAGATATGAAAATATTGTTTATCTCTCTTGGATGTGACAAAAATCTCGTAGATACAGAAGTGATGCTCGGACTTTTGGCATCTAGAGGATATGAGATGACAGATGATGAAAGACAGGCAGATATTATTGTAATTAATACATGCTGCTTTATCCATGACGCAAAAGAAGAGAGCATTCAAAATATTCTTGAGATGGCAGAATATAAAAAGTCGGGACAGGTAAAAGCGTTGATCGTGACAGGATGTCTGGCACAGAGATACAGACAGGAAATATTAGATGAAATTCCGGAAGTAGATGAAGTTCTCGGAACGACGGCATATGATAAGATTTTAGATGCGGTAGACCGAGCATTGGAAGGAGAGCAGGGCATTATACTTTCGGATCTTAATGCGCTTCCGGTTTCAGGAGCAAAGCGTCTTGTGACGACGGGAGGACATTTTGCATATTTAAAGATTGCGGAAGGGTGCGATAAGCATTGTACATATTGCATTATTCCGAAAATACGTGGAAATTTCAGAAGTGTTCCCATGGAACGACTGATCAAAGAAGCGAAAGAGCTGGCAGAGCAAGGTGTCAAAGAACTGATCCTTGTGGCACAGGAAACGACACTTTATGGAAAAGATCTGTATGGAGAAAAATGTCTTCACAGGCTTGTGGAAGAGTTATGCAAGATTGCGGGAATCCGCTGGATCCGAATTTTGTATTGCTATCCGGAGGAAATTACAGATGAATTGATAGAAGTGATAAAAAAAGAACCGAAAGTGTGTCATTATCTTGATCTTCCGATCCAACATGCAAGCGACAGTATTTTGAAAAGGATGGGCAGAAGAACGTCAAAACAGGAACTGACAGATATTGTAAAAAAATTGAGAAAAGAAATTCCTGATATTTGCCTTCGTACGACGTTGATCACCGGCTTTCCCGGCGAAACAGAAGATCAGCATGAAGAATTGATGCAGTTTGTCGACGAAATGGAGTTTGATCGTTTAGGAGTCTTTACCTACTCACCGGAAGAAGACACCCCGGCGGCTGTTATGCCAGATCAGATCGCAGAAGAAGTAAAAGAAGAACGACAGGCGGATCTGATGGAACTTCAGCAGGAAATTGCATTTGACAATGCAGAAAATATGATCGGCAGAGAAATGCTTGTTATGATTGAAGGCAAAGTTGCGGATGAAAATGCTTATGTCGGCAGGACATACCGCGATGCGCCGAATGTGGACGGTTTGATTTTTGTTAACACAGAAGAAGAACTGATATCCGGCGATTTCGCAAAAGTGAAAATAACCGGAGCTTTAGAATATGATCTGATAGGAGAATTGTTATGAATTTACCAAATAAATTAACTGTTTTGCGCATTATCATGGTACCGTTTTTTGTATTTTTTATGCTTACGGATGTAGGCGGAGCGGCTAATAAGTGGATTGCTCTCGCAATTTTTGCAGTTGCGAGTCTGACGGATCTTTTAGATGGGAAAATAGCGAGAAAATATAATCTTGTGACAAATTTCGGAAAATTTATGGATCCTTTGGCAGATAAACTGCTTGTTTGTTCGGCTATGATCTGTCTGATTCCTTCCGGAAAATTAGCTGCCGAAATTGTAATCATCATTATTGCAAGAGAGTTTATTATAAGCGGATTCCGTCTCGTGGCATCTGACAACGGAATTGTGATCGCAGCAAGCTATTGGGGAAAATTCAAAACTGTATTTCAGATGGCGATGATCATCGTTCTTATTGCAGATTTAGGCGGTGTGTTCGACTTGATCGGAGAAATTCTTATTTGGGCAGCAGTGGCACTTACGATCATTTCTCTGATCGATTACGTGTGGAAAAATAAACAGGTACTTACACAAGGTGGGATGTAAACATGTATCTTGAATGGTATTTAAAAGAAAAAAAAGCATATGAGAAAACTTTAGAGGAAACGGTGACGGAACTTTTATCTGAAAAACACCTTCACGTGACGACTGCAGAGTCCTGTACAGGAGGACTGATTTCAGGAACACTTGTAAATGCGGCAGGCGCGTCTGCAGTATTGAATGAGGGGTATGTCACTTACTCAAATGAAGCGAAAGAGCGCCTGCTTGGAGTTTCTCATGAGACGCTTGAAACTTATGGGGCAGTCAGTGAACAGACGGCGAAAGAGATGGCGGAAGGAGCGGCAAAAGCCGCAGGTGCAGAAGCGGCTCTTAGCGCGACAGGAATTGCCGGTCCAAGTGGAGGAACAGAGGACAAGCCTGTCGGACTCGTGTATATAGGATGTTATCTGAACGGGGAGACAGTAGTAAAAGAATGCCGTTTTCACGGAAATCGTATGGAAAACAGAGCTCAAACAGTTGAAACTGCACTTGAGATGCTGAAAGATGCATTGTTAAAAGAATAGGATTTTCGGAAATAGGAAAGAAAATTTTAAAATAGTATAAAAGCATTATAAAAACATAAAGTGAACACTTTGAGTGAAAACTTTGTCAAAGTTTGATTGACGAATGCGGTAATTTATGAGAAAATAAAATAGGTATGGCACGAGTATGTGTTCGTATGCAGAAGAAAATCATAGATATTGAAAGGAGTTTTAACATGATTTATTCACATGAAGTAGAAATGATGTGTCCGGTAGCGCAGGGCGCAAATCACGGACCGGCTCCGATCCCGGAAGAAGCAAAATGGGTGAAAGCGAAAGAAGTAAAGGATATTTCCGGTTTGACACATGGTGTTGGCTGGTGTGCTCCGCAGCAGGGTACATGTAAGCTGACTCTGAACGTGAAAGACGGTATTATCCAGGAAGCGCTTGTAGAGACAATCGGATGTTCGGGAATGACACATTCCGCAGCTATGGCATCTGAGATCCTCCCGGGCAAAACAATCTTAGAGGCACTTAACACAGACCTTGTCTGTGATGCGATCAATACAGCTATGAGAGAACTGTTCCTTCAGATCGTATACGGAAGAACTCAGAGTGCATTCTCTGAAGACGGACTTCCGATCGGAGCAGGACTTGAGGACCTTGGAAAAGGACTTCGTTCTCAGGTTGGTACAATGTACGGAACACTTGCAAAAGGTCCTCGTTACCTTGAGATGGCAGAAGGTTATGTAACAGGAATCGCTCTTGACGAAAACAACGAGATCATCGGATACCAGTTCGTAAGCCTCGGAAAATTCACAGATTTCATCAAAGCAGGCGATACGCCGAACGATGCTTGGGAAAAAGCAAAAGGACAGTACGGCCGTGTTGATGACGCAGCGAAGATCATCGACCCGCGTAAGGAGTAATCGGGATTTAGCGACATATTAAGGTAAATAAATCAGGAGGATACATAAATGGCTTTATTTGAATCATATGAAAGAAGAATTGATAAAATCAATGAAGTTTTAAACAGCTACGGTATCGCTTCTCTTGAAGAAGCAGAGAAGATTACGAAGGATGCCGGACTGGACGTATACAACCAGATCAAAGGCATTCAGCCGATCTGTTTTGAAAATGCATGCTGGGGGACTTTCCAGTTTGATGGGAAGTGCATCCGCATATGTG